>Ga0207774_100336_pt1 | contig 17642 bp, 4 predicted proteins | sample TtaePargueraPR_13_FD_187754 | JGI IMG/M metagenome (GOLD analysis project Ga0207774, IMG submission 187754) | Aerobic enrichment media microbial communities from Bioluminiscent Bay, La Parguera, Puerto Rico - Tt and M2 (2) (SPAdes) | ecosystem: Environmental > Aquatic > Marine > Unclassified ... | reverse complement strand
CTCGCAAGAAAAATCCTCGTCATCGCAAACGCCGTCATCAGAGACCAAAAACCTTATGCTCCATGAGACAACAAACACAGTTGCCAGACATATTTCGCGGCGTCTGAAGCTGGACTTTCCCGAAAACCCGACCATGCGCATCAGCCACGAAGCCATCTATCAGGCGCTCTACATCCAGGGCCGAGGTGCCTTGAAGCGAGAGCTATCGGCCTGCCTGCGCTCTGGACGAGCGTTGCGTTTGCCCCGCGAACGTGCTCGTAACCGAGGCAAGTCCTTCCTCGCAGATGCTTTGATGATCAGTGATCGTCCGCCTGAGATAGGCGACAGAGCGGTGCCCGGTCACTGGGAGGGGGATCTCATTCTCGGTCTCGACAGCTCAGCGATCGGCACGCTGGTCGAACGGACGACACGGTTCACAATGCTCCTGCACCTCCCACGCATGGAACGCCATGGGAAGGACAAGTCTGTCAAAAACGGCCCAGCACTTGCCGGACATGGTGCTGAAGCGGTCCGCGATGCCATCGCCGGAACCATCATGGATCTGCCGGAACATCTCCGCCAATCATTGACTTGGGATCAGGGTGCGGAGATGGCTCAGCATGCACAGCTCCGTATCGAAACGGGCCTTGAGATTTACTTCTGCGACCCTCAAAGTCCCTGGCAACGCGGGAGCAACGAAAACACCAACGGCTTGCTGCGCCAGTACTTTCCGAAAGGCACGGATCTCAGCCAGCATGGGGCCGATGAATTAAGCGCTGTAGCGCATGCTCTGAATACCAGGCCACGAAAAACTTTGGGCTGGCGCACACCTGCAGAGGCTCTCGATCAATTGCTCAAACAAGATATAATCAAGGGTGTTGCGACGACCGGTTGAATCTGCCCAGTATGTGTCGATCCGCTATGCTGAGCGCCTGGCCGAAGCCGGGATCGAGCCGTCGGTCGGGAGTGTCGGCGACAGTTATGACAACGCCCTGGCGGAAACCATCATCGGGTTGTTCAAGGCCGAGGTCATCCACCGGCTGGGGCCATGGAAAACCGCCGATGTGGTCGAATGGGAAACCCTGAAATGGGTCGACTGGTTCAACAACCGTCGCCTGCTGCAGCCCATCGGAAACATCCCGCCTGCAGAGGCCGAGGAGAAGTTCTACCAACAGTGCAACGAGTTCGATAAAGTCGCGTAAAACGGAGTAACCAGCCTCCGGGAAAACCGGGGCGGTTCAGTTTGGCTCGGAAACGAGATGCGTCCTATTTGGCCCTGGAGTTTGCAGCCGGACCATATCTGTTGCGCGGCGAGCCTCGCATGTCAACGTCAAGAGATGTAGTGCATGGGCGGGCCCATTCGGGCCCAATACCCAAAGCGAGACAGCCCTTCAGATCAAACATACGATGGCTCTCGCAAGGCTCCAGTTCGTACATCTGGGCACTTGCGAAACGTCTTGCATCGGTCTCAGCGTGATCCGCGAAGCTGATGTTCATTTGCTGATTGCCGATCGGCAAACTGGGCACATGGGGCTTTCGCCGCGGTTCTCATCGACGACAGTCTTCAGGGAATGAATATAGTGGTGCAGGGTCCGCTACCTGCGCGAAGCGGTCGTCCGGTGGCGGCGTCGTGATCGGCAGCTTTGAGCTCATACCTACCATGTCGGCGCTGTGCTAATAATCGGTGGTTCCAGCAAGTTCGGTGCTAGAAAAATGCCTGATAGATTAGTTGTTTGGACCCTGGATTGGGTTCCGATGCCAAATGGTCCGGCTGGCTTTGTGCGTGACCTGCGGCTGCGATGGGCATGTGAAGAAGCGGGCTTGGCGTACGAGGTCCGCACAATTCCATTTGAAGACCGCGCAACCAACCATCTTGACCGGCAACCGTTCGGACAAGTGCCTTACCTCGACGACGGTGAAATCAGAATGTTCGAAAGCGGCGCCTGCCTGCTTCATCTCGCCCGGAAAAGCGAAGTCCTGATGCCCAGCGACCCGGTCGATGAAGCCCAGGTCCTGCAATGGACCTTTACCGCGCTCAACTCGGTGGAAATGGTATCGGTCCCCTGGTGGTTTCTGGAAATCACAGGTGCGCAGGAGAACGGCTTGACCGGCTGGCTCGAAAGTCGGCTCTCGCATATGGAACGTGTTCTGAGTGAGCGCGAATGGCTGGCAGCGGACCGTTTCACGGTCGCGGACCTCGCGATGGCCGATGTGCTTCGTGTCAGAAAAGTCAGGTCCTTCGGAAACCGCCTTGCGACAGAAGCCTATGTCAGCCGTGTTACGGATCGACCGACCTTTAAAAAGGCCTACTCCGATCAAAGGGCCCACTTTAATGCAGCCGAGGCGAAAAGAGTCCGAGCCCAAGATTGAACGGCGGGTTTGTCCGCGGTTGCCGACATTGAAATCCCATAAGCCACAGTGTCCGCTTTCGGGAGACTGTTGAGAACCGGTGAGCGACCGAGATGGCGGCGCAAAGCGGTCATCTGGTCTTATACGATTTCTGTTCCGTTATGTGTTCAGGCGGAAAGCGCGCGCCTCGGACACTGCGATTTCACGCCGTTTGTCGAGGTATGAGGCCAAGTCTTGCAGATGAATACTCCTTGCAGACTTCTGACTCCTTTCTATTCGCACCAGTGGGATGCCAATCTCTCCAGACCCAAGCTTGCGAAGAAAATTCGGGAGCGTTAGGTGCGAAAAGAAATCGCGGCGCACCTCATCTACAGGAATGATGGCCCTGCCATTGTACTGGCCATGAGCAGGAAAGTGGTGTTGAGCGACATCGGGGATTACACTTTGAAAAACTGAACGAAAAGAGTCACATAACACATGTATCAGCAATGTCAGTCCGTCCAATCTCACGATGGTTTAAAAATTACATATAAATGATTGAAAAATATAGGAAATTTTCCATTGCTCCGATGATGGAGTGGACGGACACCGCGAAAAGCAGCACGAATTCAATAACTAATGGCGACTGAATTCACAGAGTTGTACCTCTGTTGTACTGTGTGACAGGTTTTGCCAATATTAATTGGATGGTGGGGTAGGGCGCGAGCGAATAATCAATGCGCAGCCGAGCCTTTTGCTAGGATGTCGCATCGCCTTTGCCAGTCTTGCGCAAAAGCTCAGCCGTCATATGGCCCGCTTGGCGCTCCTTCGGGATTTCGATAATTCGGCCCTCCGAAAACTGTGAACGACTCATGATCTGTCTCTTAAGTAGAGAACAGACCAGCCTTGTTAGAGGAGGTTTTTGAAGAGCGGGTCACGGCCTCGAAGGTTCCCGCTCTAACCTAAGAAACAAGGTTTGGCATAGTCTGCGGATCACGCATTTGGAAGGTTAATGGGCAGCCACCCCTTGCGAAGGCTGGCCGGCAGCCAGGTCGATCCGGTCCGGCCGATCTTCTGCAACGTCATACGGCTGGCTTCGTCCGGCGCGGCGTATTGGAATGTGTGCCAGCGATACATTGCGCGTTGGCGGACGCGTCCGAGTTCCATGTCACGTGGATCGACCATTTCAATGACAGTTGCTCGGGTGCCGCGGCCGTAAAGTGGCAGCGATCCAGCCGCTCTCGTCTTGTCCTCTTCTTCCTTCCCATCAACTTCCACTAAAGGCATGTCGAGCCGGATCAGGCCGTACCCTGCGGGATTCTCCTGCGCTGCGGGTTCCTCCTTGATGTTCAAACGGGCCTCCTGATCCGCAATGGTCACCGTCAGTCGGTCATCCGCTTGAGGTGAAGCAGAGAAGAGGAAAAGCGGTATGTTGATTGTCGCGAAACTGTCCGATGCAATCGAAATAATTCGCAGCGGGTCGATGAGTTCAACAGCTTCCCCATTGCGGACAAGGTTAAGATTGATCGTGACAGCGACGCCTTGGTCTATGTTTTCCTCTTTTTTTCCAACAATATAGAGTGTGTCGTTCTCGGTCTTGAAAACCTTTCCGCCAGAGGTATCCAGATCGAGCGCAAGCCCGAAGACAACCATGTCGGACGGCGCGACTTCATTGCGGTCTGTGTAGAGTGTGACGTCAAAGGAGCCGCTGAACTGCTTCCCCGTAAAGCTCAGCGGCTGCACAGCCAGCAGGTCGTTGTATTCCGGGTCGTCAAACCGTAGAAAGACCGGCTCTTCGATCAGCGGCGCGGTCACGCTGCGTGCGAAAAGAGGGAAGGTAACAACCCGAATGGCTCCGTTGCCAGAAAGGATCAGCGTCAGCTCGGCTTCGCTGCCCAGGTTCTGGCGTGCGATGGCATCGAAGACTGACGCGGGTGCATCGGGCGGATTGCGGAAGACAGTCGTGAAGTCGCTGATCGTTATCGTGGTGCCGGGCTCTATACTGAAACCGGCGATTTCTCTCGAGGCGATGTAGCGCCAGCTGCCGACGAGGATTGACGCATGCGAGACTTTCCACTCAACGGCGTCGTCAATATTTCCGAAGACCCGCTCCAGTTGCAGTTTGATGGCACCGGAAATCCCCGGCGCTACAAGACCATAGCTCGGCGCTCGCAGTGCCAGTGTGAATGCAAAGAGCGACCGCGGCTCGCGCAGAAGCGCTTCGTCGATGGTTTCCAGGCCGGTGATAGGCACACCCGGCCCGTGGACAAACGCCTCGGGCGTTCGTGACGCGGCGAAATGCATCCGCTCATGCGAACTGGCCCTGGTGCGGTCGTTGACGCCCAGGATGACGGGCCGCGCGCTGCGCGTCGCCATGACGGCGTCCCCGGCTTGGGCCAGGGCCGGGCTGGATCTATTGGGCTGAACTGCGAGGCCGAGGCGTCTTGTGCACATCTCTCCGGCACGCGATCCGACCGAGGCGACGATTTGGCTAGCGGGAACGAAGGCGCGTGAGGTGTCCGAGGTATCGGTCGGCAAGCCCTTTTGCGGACTCGCTGCCGGGTGATCGGCCGCCGGCCGTGGCAAATCCGTGCCGGGCGGGCGGATGGGCGCAAGCACGGGTTGTGTTTCCGGATCATAGGACTTGGGCGGGCGTGGCGCGAAGGTTTCGCGGTCGCTTATCCAACCGGCTTCTTCTTCGCCGAAGATGTGGCGGGCGCCGGGTGTTGCAAGCGCAAAGGCTGAGACCGTCGCGACCGAGGTCAGGAGCGCATCGGTTTCGGTCTCGTTCAGAACGCGCTCCGGCTCGCTGGTCAGAACTTCGGCATGCGAGCCCGCTGCGCGATATCCCGGCAAAAGGCGTTTGGAGAGGCCCGTCTCTAATTCCTTGCGGCCTCCGACGCGTTGCGGTTCGGCGAAACGCGGCCCGACTACAAGCGACGATCTGGTCTTATTGATCGCGTCCGGTTGCCGCCTGGCAAAGACCGGGACCGAATACAGCACGGGATCAGCGGTCGAAAGCGGCGTGGAGAGGATCAGATGCCCGGAACGAGCCCAGGGCGAGCGTTGACGCAGCCCGATCATTGCCCATTTCACGAGGCCCTTCTCCAGTTCCGGGATGGTGGAAGCGGCCTCTAACCGGATATCAGTGCGCGCGATCTCGGTGATGGCCAGGCCATTCGAGTTACGTGCCAAAAGCCGTACCGAGACGGCTCGGCCGGCGGGGATCCCTGAGTCCTTCAGAATACGACGCCCGGGGGAGATATGGTCCGCGGCAGCTGGGAGTCCTTGCCAGAAGTCGGTCAGCGATTTGGGGGAAATGCGGTCCGCGGCGACGGGGCGTGCCCGCCAAGACTCAGTCAGTGCTTTGGTCGTATAATGGGGAATTGACGCCGAGTTCCGTGCAAAGGGTTCCCGAAGAAGGCGGAAGATGTCTGGGGCAGGGGCAACGAGGGCGTAAGCCTCGGTCGAGGCGTTAGCGCCGGGAAACCATGCGGACAACAGCAGGCCAGTCTCCGCGCCGGGCACGATCTGATCGGAGGGTGCCCAAGTCATGCCGCCATCGGTGGAAATCTCGGTACGCCCAATGAACATCGGTCGGTGGAGCGCGGCGTTCGCGCCGATCAGTTGATCGGCGAAATCGGTCCGATATTTCGCCAGATCGTCGCGCGCCGTGTTGGTCTTCAGGGTGATAGCGCCGCGAGTTTCGGTGTCGAGAGGGTCGAACAGCTCCGGAGCGGCGCGTCTGGCCTGCCAGGCGGTGGGCACCGGATGAAGGATATCCTCGATACCGGGCGCACTTATAAAGGGCAGTGGTAAGTGGTGAAGTTTGCCGGTTGCGGGATGCTTCGGGTCCCGCAAAAGAACGTGCGTGCCGGCGAAGATCGTCGGACCGGTGATCGAGCTGGAGCCCGCTTTGATCTTGTCGATCTGACCGACCGAAAGACCATGTGGCAGGGCGCGGGCAGTGTTGTCGAGATGCGTGTGAATAGCCGCCTTGCTCGAACCAGGATTGAAGACCGAACTTGTGGTCCCATAAAGCTCGTCCGCGATCTCGGTGCTGGCGCTGTCCGGATGCATTAGGACAACGCCTTGCGTCAACTCCAGCGCCAAGATTTCCTTGTCGTCGCGCTCTATGGTGTGAAGGACCGTTGCGGCGAAGTGGTATTCATCGCGCTGAAGATTGCGCAGATCGATCCTTGTTCCCGCTGTTGTCACTTTGGCGAAGTGCTTGAGCACAGAATCGGTCAGATAGGGCCCGTTCAGCTCATTGTCGGCGACATCGATTGCCGGGAACGCGATGTCATTTTCGGTTTGAAGATCAAGGTAGAGATGGGCGTACTCCTCAACCTTCGGTTCTTCCGCCGAGGGTGAAGGCATAACGGATGTGTAGAGCAATGTCGCCCGGTGGTGGATTGCCCTTTTTTTAGCCTTGTACTCGTGGTCGATCCGGGCGGTCACGCTCGACGCTTTGACCCGAAAGAAAGTGCGGGTGTTGTTGTTGCTCTTGCTCGGATCGGGTTCCAGCGAAAGCTGCACGGTTGCAGATTGCCCCGAGGTCGCCAGACCGCAGAACTCCGCGTCATCGTCTGGGCCGGTAAAGTGTGCGGCTAAGCCGGAATAGCTAAGCAGATCGAAAAGCCCTTTGAAACCCAAGCTGTCGTGTGCCTCTCGGCTGAGAGCCGATGCGACGGAATCGAACGGGATCACCGACTTCCAGTTGTCCCCCAGGATGACGGCGCATGTACCCGACATGGTGCCCGCGACAAGGTCGGCCACTCCTGCAAGTTTGGTTTTTGCCGGTTTGGGTGTTTGAACGTCGTTGAGGTCGAAATCGGCTTGTATTGTGACGGAGGCAGCGGCGGGTTCGACTATCCATGTGCCGTTATAGCTGAGCAGGCCAAGGTTCCATTCCTTGGCAATAACCTGCAACGATCGAAACTCAGGCCCATCCTTAGCGCTCGAATCAGCGCTTTTGCCGAACCAGAGGTTCAGCGCCAATCCAGCGGCAGTTGCGTTCAGCCGAAACGTGCCTTCCTGAAAGCCGTCAGCGGAGTATTTCATTCCGTGCACTTCGATCCACGGCACCGGTGGCCAGGCCCGCTCGGGGTCCGCAAGCGGCAGTTCTACCGGCTCCTCTGCCGTTAGCACGAGCTCCGCCTCTCCCTTTTTCCAGGTGATCGTGAGAGTGACTTCGCCGAGCGCTTCGGCGAAACGCGCTTCGTTGTCTTCTTCGCTGTCTGGAACTGGCACCGAGATGCGCCCGGTCAAGACTGCCTCGGTCGCATCGCTGGTGTCGGACAACTTTACGGACCGTAGATGCGTCGGACGGAAGGCCAGGTTCCCGACCAGGATCTGATCGCCGCCCCCTTCTTGTTCGAGCCACCAGGAATAACCCTCAAGCGGATTAACATCGGTGCTGAGCGAGTTGGTTTCCGGATCGATCGAGGCTGAGAAGGTCCATCCAGAGGTCACGATACATGGCAGGTCCTGGATCCCGAACTTTATGCTTGGCCGCCCCGTCTGCTTGATCTCGAACGGCGCCAGACCGGTCATCAGGTCCCAAGTTTCGCTCTTACCGCCCCGATAACGAGTGTGTGGACGCGAGATCGCATGGTCGTGGAGGACTGGTGTGCCGGTACCCCAGCCGCCCTGGTCCACGGTGTCTTTCAGGGGCTGTTCTTTCGTGGCGACCGAACGAAGGGTGCCAAGTTCGATGTCCACGTTTCCGACGGCAAGCCCTGCTCGGGCAAGTCGGACAGTTAGCCCCGAAAGCTCCTCTGTCGAAGGGAGGCCTTGCAGTGAAAGGGGCTGCGGTCGTCCTTCAATTGAAAGCTTGAGATCAAGACGCCCGAAATGCGCAACGGTCTCGATTTCTGTCTGCCATTCGGATTCACTCTCCCCGAAACCGATCATCGTATCGATTTCGGGACGGCCTGTCAGATCGTAGGACTGGTCGAGCATGACATGCGGCAGGAAGTACTTGCCGTCCTCGCTGTCAACCAGATTGGACTTTTCAACCGCCGAGAGCGCCAGCTTGCGATTCAGATCGGCCCAGACCCCCATCCAGACGTTGCCGCCGGCAAACGCTTCGTCCGGCGCGTTCCAGGCTCCTGGGCGGAAAACCGGATCACTGACCGGGGGAAGTCGAGTGGTCTTGTCCGTGACTCCGTCCTCGTCCACTTCTTCCGGATCGGGTGGCGGAAGCGTTGAGAAAGCGTGCAACTCGTAGGTCGTCGCAAGTGCATGCCCAATGTCGATGCCGAGATTTAGCTCAGGCACGGAGCCGAAGCCCGTTTCGTATTTGATGGCATGTCGCTTTGTCGCCGCGAGGCCCGGAAACACCGTGACTGAGCCAAGGGTCGGGAACACTTGACCGATCTCGTTGGCCCACTTCGCATCGCCTAGGGGATGGGTCCATGACCCGGTTAGTGGTCCGTTCTTCAGCGCGTAGTCCAGTTCGATATGTGGCGCACTCATGTCTATCTGGCCGCTGAATGCTATGCCGGTCTGCTTGTCTGTGGGTTCCTTGCCGACCAGCGGAGACAGTTCGCGCGTGCCGCTTGGCTCGTTTCGCCGGTCGCCAGCGACGCACAGTGGTAGTGTCTGAAAGGTCGGTAGCTGATCATGCCTGATCCAGATGCGGGGACTAAAGCCTTCAGTTACCTCCTTCGGCCAGGTCACGGTGAGGCTCTTAGGTGCACCAGCGAATTTTACGCTTTCTCCGGACGGGATGAGGGTGAGGCTCGGCCCAAAGGCCAGATCGGCTCGTAGTGTTTTCTTCTTCCACAACTCGGCCTCGAGACCGGTCAACAAATCGGGCGACACCGCGCTGAGTGCTGTCGGCGCCAGCGCGCGCGTTTGCGGTTCGGGTAACAGTTGTTCGGGTCGCTGGGTAAAGGCAGTTACTGGCACCATGCCATCGACGGAGCCGGAAAGTCCGGTGAACTCAAGGGTATGGCTGTCGATGGCAAACGCGTCGTCGACTTCGAGCAATCTCGTCAGAGAATACCCTTTTGCGGCGGCGAAGAAACTCAGCCCCCAAGTGCGTTCAGTGCCCGCCTCGCTTGTGCCGACAAACCAGGCACCCGCGCTGACCGACTGCCGAACTGGCCGTCCTTCTTCAAAGGTGTCGATCTCCTTGGCGAGAAGCGCTGTCGTGGCGTTCGGAAATGGCCAGTGCAGCCAGCCATCGGCGATTGGCGTAAACAGCCAGAGTGGCGCTGCGGTGATCTCGTCCTTGATGGGATGCGGTTCGGCAAATCCCATCGCTTCCCGCAAACGTGTCGCGTTCGACTGCAACGGAACGGCAAAGTTGAGATCGCCTGTCGATTGGGTCACCGTCACGGATTCTTTGTCGGCCTGATAGCTGTGCAAGACATTCAGCGTCCGAGGCAGTGGGCCGCTATCGGGCACATCGATTTGATTTGCGGCTTCGATCTTGACGCCGTCTTCGTAGTCCCGCCAGATCTCGAACCGTGGTGCGTCCATGGTGAGCGCGCGGCCGGATTGGCCGCGAATGGCGGGCTCGAGTGCGGCTGAATCCAGATGCAGCGCGTGGTGCTTGATATCGTCACCCACACCGGTCGATGCTGCGCGATTCAACAAGGGTAGGGACGCGGCGTCGTCGAAACTGCAGGGCCAGAAGACGTCCACAGGCCGGATTTGGCGGCGGGCGGTCAGACCGAACCACTTCAAGCCAGCCTTTTCGGCGGCGGCGTCGATCCGGCGGAGAAAGCTGTCCAGTCCTTGCTGCCATTGCAATCCGCCGTCCGGTTCGGTCCATATCTGCAACTCCGGCGACAGCGTTTCGTCGTCTCGATCACGGAGGGTCAGCTTGAGCCAACCTTCGACCGGATCGCTCGACCAGGGCAAGGTAATCTTCGCGCGAAATCCGGCGCCCGACGGAGTAAGAGCAAGTTCGTCGGCTGAGAACTCCGGCTGTTCCAACCCAAGCGCGCTACGCAGGACTGGCATGTAGTCCGGAGCCTTCAACCAGATCGTCCCGGCGACCATTTGCATCGCCGCTAGATGGGCCGCGGGGTCGCCACTTTCGTCCTTACCAAGGTGTTTTGGGGGGCGGCCGAACGGCGCCAAAACCAGCTGCGCTGTTTTGTCGTCAAGGAATTCGACTTTCCCCATCGGCAAGATCAGTTCACCGTCCTGGACCGTGTTGACGGCGACTAGGTTCAAACGCGACCGGCTGTCTGTTCCGCCGTCCCACAGCCCTCCGATATCAGCGCGCATGACCGTCGGCGGGTTATTGGGGAGGTTGTGGCCGGGTATGAGCTCGTCCACTGGATGTTCCAGAAAGACGTCGGTTTCGTATGTGTCCGGTGGTGTGGGTTTCAGCGTGGCGGCGAAACTCCAGAGCGGACCCATGAGGCGCACGACGGGAACCTCGAGCGTGTGCCAGTTCCGGTCCCAATACGTGCCCGATCCTTCGTCGCGGCGGGAATAGAGGCCCGGGAACAAGGCGCGGACGTCATCCGGGTCTGGGTTGCTAATCATTCTTTCGCCTCCACCCAAAGCGCTGGCGGAATATTCGCGTGATGCGCATATACCTCGGGCTTTTCCAAACCGGCAGAGCGGTAGGTTTCCGAACCGAGCGCGGCGGTCTGATCGCTGATTGCGTCGAACTCTTCGATCGGGCCGGTGAACGTATCGCCGATGGCGAATTTCTGGCCGAAGAGCGCGATGAGGGCAGCGGCCTCGGCAGCAGCGCCGAAGACAAGAAGCAGCCGATCATCGTCCATAAGGTTCTCGACCTTCGGGTCCTTCAGGACTGTATCTTCGCGTAGGGCGTATACCGTCACCGCGTCGTCCGCTGAGGCCTCACCGAGTAGCTTTTTCCTGTCCTCAACGTCTACCTCCGACATCGGGGTCGAGACCATGGCAGCGCGCGCCTCTTCGATTTCCTTCAAGAGTCGCCGCGCAGCGACGGTCTTGGCCACATCGGGTGCCGAAATCGCCGCTTCGAGCACAATGGCGGCAGCAGCCAGTGCCCAGCGTCGCTGACGGTCCGTTAATGCGCGCAACGCATAGGCCAAGTCGTCCTCCGTGCCGTTGGTCGTCGTGCTGCCCGGCTCCAGATGCGGCCGGAACATCCAGCGCGGTGCGGAAAGCGGCGCGTCCTGCAACAATCTCCAGTTGCCCGACACGCTGCCATCCTTTTTGATGAGGCGCAGCCGAAGCGGCAGAAAAATCCGAAGCGGTGCGACATTCGGGAATTCGCTACTTTCGTAAGGTTTGCCTTCTTCCCCGATCTCTGCCGGGAAATCGGCATAGGCCTCGGCAAGGTCCGCTGTCATTGCGGACCGATCGGTCCAATAGGTGACGGTTCCTCGCAAGCCCTTTTCGAGAACCTCCTTGGGATCGTCGTGGATTTCGAGCTTAACGAGCGGATTTTCCTTCCCTACGATGGCGAGCTTTTCCCCTTCGTGATCGACGGCCATCGTCGCAACGGTGCGGCGCGTGTCGCCCGTGCCATCGACGATCTCCAACCTGGCGTCCGGGTCCGGAAGCTGACCATACCCATTCGGCTCGGCCTCGTGCCGGTGATAGCCCTCGATGATCGCTCCGGTTTCTTCGCCTTTTTCATTGAGGATTGGTTTTCCGTAAACGCTATTTCGCGCTAATGTCTCATAAAGGCGGGGCGCTCGGATGGTGAGCTTCCGAGCGTCCGGTCGGAGAAAGGGTTTGATCAATTCGCCTGTGTCACCGGTCAGGTGTTTCACATAGTCGTCAAGCAACATCTGCTTGTTTTTGTCGCCAACGTCTGACCATGAAACCTCCTTGTGGTATTTGCCGGGTTTCATGTCTTTATCGGCCCATGGCGCCATGGCGGGGGGAGGCGGCAGCTGGATGCGCGTCACTTCCGACTGAACATGGGTTGCGGCCACGTAGTGCCGCATTTCCTGATCGTAGTAGTAGGGCTCTGACGGGGTCTGGATGCGAATGGCGCCGAGGCGCGCCCTTGGTGCCGTTTGAAGGTAGTCACCAGCGGCGGCTTCAACCGAAATATCCGGCGCGATCTCTATGAATTTACCAGGACTCGAATGCGTCGATGTGTAATCGACGTCGACGCCCAGAACCGTTTCCCAATCCGTGTGACGGAAATTGAGGCGGAACTGACGCATGATTGCCTCAAACTCGATCTTTCGCGCAAGCGCGTTGCTGGACTTCGACAGTGCCAGGTCCACCGGTTCCGACAGCGTGATTTCGTGGAATGGCTGCTCGGCTTCAGAAAGAATGACACGCGCGCCAAGAAGGTTTGCCGGCCGGATTGCCCGTCGGCGCGGGAACGCGATGTCGGTTCGCCCGATGGTTCCGTTGAGTTTCGGCATCGGCAAGTCCGCTTCGGGCTCGAAGATGTCCCGCCAGCGGCGCACGCGGGTCGCGGCGTATCCGCGTTCGCTCGCCCAATCTTCCGCGATACGGTGCGTAACCTGAAAACGCCCGCGCGCATCCGGTGCGCTCCGCATCGGTGCTTCGCGTTCCGGCCAGGCGGTTGTGGTCTGATGGCAGGGGATCTCTCTGACCCAGCTAGCCTGCTCATCTCGTGCAAGGGCCGGACCGGCGGTAAAGAACCGCTCTCCCCAGGACAGGTAAGCCGTGACCAGTTTGACGGCTTCTTCCGGCTCATAGACCGATTTGCGGATCGCCTCGGCATCGGCGTCGGTCTCTCCACCCCAACCGGCGAACATCTCCGTCACATGTTGTAGGAACGTGGCGAACTGCGTGTGGGCTGCGTCATTGCCGTTGTCATCAATGGTAGTGAAGTCTTTCAGATTCTTCGGATCCGGAAGGAAGAAATAGTGCATCCAGTTGATGTCCGGCGCAAATTTCCCCCAAGGCGAGTAACGCTGAATCTTCGGATCAACGGCCGAGAGCGCCCTCGGTTTATCGTAGAGGCTCGTTTCAAGCAGTTCGAGCTCAAACCCGGCTTCGAAAAGCGCGCCATCCGACGTCTTGCCACCGGTGCCGTAAGCCTCGCCAAACAGTGTTTGGAAGACCTCGGACACCGGGCTGTTGGTCCGGTTTCGGTGCCGGAGAATGACAAATTCGCCCTTTTTCCCAAGCCAGGCGGTCAGGAGTGTATCTTCAGGATTTTCCTTGGCCTCGATGCGGAGCTTCCGGGCATCCCCTTCGCCGGTCGTGCCAAAATTCAGGCCATCCAGTAGCCATTCCCGAGGATGGATATCGTCCATGTCCCTGCGCAAGATACGGAACAGAGTGACGTCCTCGCTTAGCTTGACGTGGGACACCGTCTTGTCCGACGTCTTATCGATCCGAAATACAGCGTAGTGCACGTCCGCCGGGAGTTGAGTCGTGTAGTCTTCGGAAACCGAGCGGACTTTGAGCGCCGTGGCCACTGGTCTGAGCGATAGCTGCACCATCGACAACATGCGTGCGTCGTTCAGTCCTGTTTTGCCCGAACTGGCCCGTTCCGCCCAGTTCGCCTGCATCGGCAGATCGAGCCCTACATGCGTGAAATCCGGGATCAGATTTTCGTAGTTGTGAAGCTTGTGCGGACGCGCCGCGAGCTTAGGCTCTTTGCCCGGCTCCGGCGTCTCGTCCGGGTCTGCGATCTGTTTCGGCAGGTACCTGGCCTCGAATATGTGCCCACCGAAGGTAAGCCACTCTAGCCGCTCGTTGGTTTCGGAGATTGCGGTTTCCAGTTCCTTCCGCACAGCCGACTGGAGAAGGTAGGTGCCCGTCCAAGGATCGCGAAGCGATATTCCGGCGGCAAGGCCCAACTGCCCAAGCGCGCCCCAGCCGGTTGGATCGGCTTCTATATTGTCCGATTGCATCCACACGACCGGATCGGGCTTGACGGTCTTGTCGCCCGTCGGTGGGGCCTTCGGTTGCGACACTTCGACCTCGAAACGGCCTGCGGACGTTCCATCGTAACTTGCGCCTTGCGCCGTCAATCTGCCGACGACAATTTGAAGCCATGGATGGAGGCGCCGACGGGCATAGTAACGGCCAAGCGAATGCTGAGCGGCGAGTGCCAGGAATAGGCGGAACCGGTCGTCATCCGAGCTGGGCGGGCCGTCGCTTTTAGGGTAATCCGGTACCTGTTGCGGCGCCTGTTCGCTGCGATCCAGCACACTCTCCAGATCGGACGCGAACTCGGACAGGGTCGGCATCCACTTCAATTCGCTATCAGCCCAAGAATACCAGCTTGGCCAGGCATTGGGCATCTTGGCCGGCGGTACATCCCGTTCAACAAGTGACCGTATCGTCTTGGCCTTGACCGGCGGCATCGTGTACCAGGTCTCGGGTGTGGCGAAGTCGGAAACGACGCGTCCTGCGTCGGCCGGGGAAACAGGCTGAACCTCACGCAGTTTTTGCCAGACTGGACCGAAACCTTCGGGAGCCTCTTTATCGCTGCTAGGAACGTCGACGTTTACAAGAGTGTCGTGCCGCGTCTCGTAGAGGTGGTAGGAGGCGACGTCTAGCACTCCTGCATCGTCGTCCGAGGCGTTCCACCACAAGGTGACGCCGCGATCAGTGCCGGGGAGCGGAAGGAATTCCAACTGGCTCCGGAGTTGTGTCGGTGCAGCTAAGTGGATTGGCCCCTGAACAGAGGTGATGTCGTCGCCAGCGATCTGCGGCAATGCGGTGTCAGTCTGGTCATGCACCCATTCCAGATGTTGAAGCGGTCGGACACCGGGGCCGGTGTCTTCGGACTTGCGGAGGCTGATCCGGGCGCGGACTTTCGCAGAAACTGCAAGGGCGGGTAGACCCGCGTCGGCATCGGGTAATGGATCGGCCGAGGCTCGCAGGAACAAATGCCAGCCCGCGCCGTATTCGCTGTTCGCAGGCTGACCTTCCAGCATCGCAATTACCTGCTTGTACCGATCGTCATCGGTGTTGAGTGCCGCGCCCAAATGGTCGTAGATGCCAGCGATGTTCCCGGCGGCTTTGTTGATTGGCAATTCGATGGCGTGCAGCGCCCGGGCCGGATCGCGATCGGTGTCCACGTCCTCTTGGTCCAGTTCGAGTCTCTTTGCCTCTTCACTCGACAGTTTAGTGTTTTGCAGCCAAACGATCAGGTCGCCGTCCCGCGGCTCGGTCACGTTCTCACCGCTGAGCGGAGCATCGTCATCATCGGTGGCTACCGCCGGGTAAGCACCGGGCGGCAAAGCTGACAGCGGACGCAGCACCAGGTCCCATCGGGTGGTTTCCGCCACCAGCGCCGAGCTGGGCAACACAAGCTCGCGCCAACTCAGGAGCCCGCTAAAGGCTTTCTTATGGACCTCGCCCGTCAAACCTAACTCGAGCCTGACGTTGTCCGGGGGCAGGGGACGTCGCGACGGCTTGTGGGTCACGTCGATATTAAATGGCGCACCGTAGGTGCCGTCCTGCGAAATCGGTGTGACCTGAGCGGTGAGCTTGAGATCGATCGAGAAGAACCGGCTGGGGTCAATGCCGATCTCGGACAATTGACGGTTGTACTGGTACGCGCCCTTTAGCCGCGTCACGTTGGGGCCGGCGGGATTGTCGAAGCCGTTGCCGACCCGGATATCGGCGGGCCCGACAATGATAGTGTCTATGGGTTCTTTCCGGTCTGCTATGACTTGAGTCACCACGACTTCGTATCCGGCAATGAAGTCCTCAAGCTCGAACTCTGCCGGGTTGCCGTTCTTGTCCAGCGGCTGCCCGCGCGGTCCCCAATCGATGTCCCAACCGAAATGAAGCGAGTCGTCGTCGAGATACGCACGCGGTTTGCCGCGGAGGCTGGGCGGCGACAGTTCGAAATCGATCTTCTCGAAATCGATGACAGGTTGCAGCTTCTCCGGTTCTTTTTGCCAGTTCTCTTTTGGGTCGCGTTTGTACAGGCCTTTGGTGTTCACAAACTTCAAAGACGGGCGATCAATTTCACCTGCCGGGGTCATCAACCAGGCCGGGCATTCCTCCGCCACAACGCAAACGACCATACCCATGTCCAGAATGGTCGGGCGGCCAGGCTTCCAACTCGGCGTGACCGGCTGGTCGCCAGCCTCCAGACGGGTTGTGTCCGCGAGCCGCTTCAGATCGTCGGCGAAGGCTCGTGCCAGATAGGATTGCGTACCCTCCGCCTGATCGGAAAGCTGATATTTTCGGAAAGATACGTGATCGTCCCCCGCAAATTCCTTGCTAAACGCGTCGCCGAGGTCCTCCAGTTCCTGTTCTTCGGCGGCAGCGAGAAGCGCGTCGTCGTAGTCATGCTTGCCGGCTTCAAGTTGCCGCCGCGGATTTTCGGCCTCGCTTCCTGGCACATCGAGCCGGTCGTCGTGCAAACGTGCGACGGTCTTCTTGGCCGGCGCGCGAAGATCCATCTTGCCGTCATAATTTCCCGGAAACGGATTTTTCTCATTTCCATAATTCGCGTAATCAGCGGGCAGATAGCACGCCGCTAGCTGGTTACCAAGCGTGAGCATTTCCTCACTGAACGAACCATCCTCATTTTCCAGATTGGACGTCGCGTCCGCATGGCAGGTCAGCTCTATCAAAGATGGATTTGTCGCAACCTCCCAAGTGAATTCCTTTCCCGACTTCTTCGGAAAGAAAATCTTGGTACCGTCGTTCGGAACGCCCAGCTCTCCGTACTTCGATGGCTTGTCGAGAGCCTCAGGCACCGGGTAGAAGGCCGGCGTCTCTGGCGCGGGCATGATCCACCCGAACCAGATCCGTTTCTTGCCTTCGGCGTCCGATTGACCACGCGCCAGGGCCAGCCTGAAGTCGAACGGTTCTGAGGGGCTTTCGTCCCTTTCCTTCTTCGTTGTCGCGATCGCTTCACCGGTGGCGAGAGCAGAATAGTCATCGGCGGCCTCCGGCAGTTCGAGGTTCAGCGAGCGCAGAATCTCCCGGGTTTCATCCCGGTTCATCCCGCGCGCCGACATCGTGCGTTCAATGGCAACCTTCTCGCGCCGCTGCAGACTGGAGAGCGACTGTTCCTGCGTTAACCCCGGGATCGGCGGAATACCCCCTTCGTCAAGATAGGACCGCATATAGGGCTTCATCGCATTGCGCGCCCGGTTGACGCCGTCCGGGCGGACCGCAACCGAGACTTTCACCGACAGCCCACGACCGAAAGCCGAAACGATCAGCGTGGCCCGCCCGCGGAAGCCAAGGTCGAGCTTTCCGGCCCAGCCGAGCTCCAAAACCAAGACAATTTGGAGGTCGAGCCGAAAATAGATGTCGATGCTGATTTTGACGAAGCGCAGGTTCAGCCGGAACCAGGCGTGGATCGAGAATTGGATCGTAACCGAGAAGCCGACGACGGCATAGATGTTTGAACTGAGGGGCTTGGCCAGTTGAATGCCGATCATCAGCCGCATCGCGAG
>Ga0207774_100316_pt1 | contig 19511 bp, 17 predicted proteins | sample TtaePargueraPR_13_FD_187754 | JGI IMG/M metagenome (GOLD analysis project Ga0207774, IMG submission 187754) | Aerobic enrichment media microbial communities from Bioluminiscent Bay, La Parguera, Puerto Rico - Tt and M2 (2) (SPAdes) | ecosystem: Environmental > Aquatic > Marine > Unclassified ... | reverse complement strand
CAGGCTCTCGTTGTAAGCCCAAGCAAAAGCCGGCGGTGTCGGCCCGGCGGCCACATCGGCCGTGCCCTGCAGGATGTTTTCCACCAGCGCCTTCTTGTGGATGGCGTAGTTGGCTGCCTGACGGGCGGCCTTGACGTCGAAGGGGGCTTCGCGGGTGTTGAGGATCAGGAACCACACGTGCGGGCCCGCCTGTTCCAGCACCTTGAATGTGGAATCGTCCCGGAACTGCGCCAGGCTGTCGGGCGGCACCTCGACCATGACATCCAGCCCGCCGGAAAGCATTTCGGCAATGCGGGTGTTGGCATCGGTGATCGGCCGGTAGATCACGGCCTCGAGGCTGGGTGCTCCATCCCAGTAATCGTCGTTGCGGACCACGACCACCTTTGAATTGGCGGTCCACTCGCCGAACTTGTAGGCGCCGGTTCCGGACGGATTACGGCCGAAATCCTTGCCGTGCTGCTTGACCGCTTCGGGAGAGACGATCAGCCCGGTCGGATAGGCAAGGTTCGACAGGAAGGGGGCGTAGGGTGCGCTGAGCTGGAAGGAGACCGTGTGCTCGTCCTCGACCGTGACCGTTTCCACGGTGGAGAAGAAGAAGGACAGCGGGAAGGGACCCGTGTCGTGATAGGGATGCTCCTCGTCCAGCATGCGGTCGAAATTGAACTTCACCGCCTCGGCGTTGAAGGGCGAGCCGTCGTGGAACGTCACGCCATCGCGCAGCTTGAACGTATAGGTCTTGCCGTCCTCCGAGATCGTCCAGCTTTCGGCCAGTGACGGTTCGACCTCCAGCGTGCCGTCCTTGTAGCGGGTCAACCCGTCATACATGTTCACCAGAATGCGGAAGTCGTTGACCGCGGTGACCGCCTGCGGGTCCAGCGATTTCGGCTCGGCGATCTGGCCGACGACGAGAACATTGGGCGGTGTCTGCGCCTGCGCCTGAGGTGCGAAGGCGAGGAAGGCCGAGGCGAATGCCGCGGCTAGGAGTTTTTTCATGACCATTCCCCTCGTTGTGTTCCGGGCAATAATTAATCATGATAAATTGCAAAGCTTCAACAAATATTTCATATTTATTTCGCCCGAGGGTTGCGCCTGACGGCAAAGAAAACGCTTAAGCGCTGATAAATGGGGAGAATTCCGGATGCCGAAGCCAGCCGTCCAAATCGACATGGACCGACTGAAAGCCCTGCTCGTCGGGGTGAACCGCTTCGGTTTTCACCCGGAAACGGGCGGCTATACCCGTCCCGGGTTCTCTCAGCCGGATATCGACTGCCGTGCCTGGTTCGCGGCGCAGATGCAAGCCGACGGCCTGGAGGTCTGGAACGACGGGGCGATGAACATCTTCGGCCGCTTTGGACCGCTGACCGGGCCTTGCGTGATGGCGGGGTCGCATCTCGACACCGTGATCGACGGCGGCGCCTATGACGGCGCTCTTGGTGCCTGTGCGGCCCTGGAATGCGTACGCGCGATGAAAAGCGCCGGGATAGAACCGCAAACGGCCATCGAAGTCGTCGCAACGTCGGAGGAGGAAGGGCGATTCGGCGGCATGCTCGGTTCGCAGGCGATCACCGGACAGGTTTCGCATGCCTGGATCGAGCAGGCGATGGATTCGGACGGGATCCGGCTGGTCGATGCAATGCGCTCGCATGGCATGGAGCCATCGCAGATACTCGACTCGACCCGGCCCGAAGGGTCGATAAAGGCCTTTCTGGAGCTGCATATCGAGCAGGGTCCGGTACTGGAGCAGGAAAGGGTGCCCATCGGCATCGCGGAACAGGTTTCAGGTGTCTGCTATCTGGAGCTGGAACTCAGCGGAATTGCCAACCATTCCGGAACCACACCGATGCATCTGCGGGCAGATGCCTTTGCCGGGCTGGCCGAACTCGCCGCGACGATCCCGGATCTCATCAAGGAACACGGCACGGACCAGAGCCGCGTCACGATCGGTCATGTGGAACTTTCTCCCAATCATCCGCATACGATACCGGGGAAGGCCACTTTCTCGGTGATCCTGCGCGATACGTCCGAAGACGTGATGCGTTCGCTGAAGTCCGGATTCCTGGAAAGCGCGGCCAGTGTGGCCGGCCGTCACAGGCTCAAACTCAGGAGTGAAGAAAGAAGCTGGCTTTCCCCCGTCGACCTCGACACGAGCCTGGCAGACAGGTTGGCCGTCCTCGCGGAGCGCCACGGATTGCCCGCCCGGCGCATGCCGTCCGGCGCGGGCCACGATGCCCAGACCATGCAGGCCTTTTGCCCGGCCGGGCTTATTTTCGTTCCGAGCCGCGCCGGCATCAGTCATGCACCCGAGGAGCACAGCGACTGGGAAGATATCGAGCAGGGGACAAACCTGATGCTCCAGGCAATGATCGATCTCGCAACTTGAACGTCCACAGGGTGCGTAAACCTCTCCACTCAACTTTCGCTCTTCCTTTGCCTGGCAGGCTCGGCTAGGCTTTTCAAAAGTCACGCATAACGTTTGACGCTGCGGCCGCAGCGGCCCGCGCGGAACTCATTTTCCCTGGCCATGATTCATGGGGGTGTCATGGACGAAGTGATTGCCGGATCACCGGCACGAACAGCCTTGAGGCCATTGGCCTTTACCGGTCTGCTTTGCATTTTCTCCGTCTTGCAGGGATGCGCGCTTTCCGATGCGCCGGTGCTTTATCCGAAAGGCCCGATCGCGCTGGCGGAGCGCGATCTGCTCTTTACCGCCTTCGGCATCATGATGATCGTGGCGATTCCCGCCATCCTGCTGACGCTAGCTTTCGTCTGGCGCTACCGCAGAGGCAACGACAAGGCCGAATATGCGCCGGACTGGGACGGTTCCTGGAAAATCGAGGCAGTCGTGTGGGCCGTACCGGCGGCCATCGTATTCGCCATCGGCACGATGGTCTGGGACTCAAGCCACCGGCTCGACCCTTACCGGGCAATCGCCTCGGACAAGCCGGCTTTCAAGGTGCAGGCGGTCGCGCTCGACTGGAAGTGGCTGTTTCTCTACCCCGAGCTCGGTATCGCCAGTGTCAACGAACTGGCCTTTCCCGCCGACCGGCCGCTCAGTATCGAAATCACGTCCGACACGGTGATGAACTCGCTGATGATTCCTGCGCTTGGCGGCCAGATCTACGCCATGGCCGGGATGCGCTCCGAGATCAACCTGATTGCCGATGAGCCCGGCACCTTTACCGGGCGCAACACCATGTATTCCGGCGACGGCTTCTCCGACCAGCATTTCCAGGCGCATGCCATGAGCGAAGCGCAGTTCGATGCCTGGAAGCAAAAGGCGGCAGGGTCCTCTGAAGCACTCGACGCGAGCGCCTATGCGGAGCTGCACAAGCAAAGCGTCGCCGATCCCGTGCGCTACTTCACTTCCTACGAGCCGGAACTCTTCAGGACAATCATGCAAAAATATGCGCCTGCTGCCGTGCCGCACCATGGGCATGCCCATAATTCCGGCGAGGGGGATTCGTAATGCTCGGACGTCTGACGATCGATGCCCTGCCTTTCTATTCCTGGGTTGCCATGGGCGGGGCTGCGGTCACCGTCGGCGGCGGCGTCGCCGTTTTCCTGCTGATCACCTATCTTCGTGCCTGGAAGGTTCTTTGGACCGACTGGCTGACCAGCGTCGACCACAAGAAGATCGGCATCATGTACGTGGTGCTCGCGCTGGTGATGCTGGTGCGCGGCTTCGTCGATGCGATCATGATGCGGGCACAGCAGGCCATTTCCCTCAACAGCGAAGGCTACCTGCCGCCGGAGCATTTCGAGCAGATCTTCTCTTCCCACGGCACGATCATGATCTTCTTCGTGGCGATGCCGTTCCTCACCGGCCTCATCAACATCATCGTGCCGCAGCAGATCGGCGCTCGGGACGTCGCCTTTCCGTTCCTCAATTCCGTCAGCCTGTGGCTGACGGCCGCCGGCGCGGGGCTCGTGCTGGTGTCGCTCGTGGTCGGCAAGTTCTCTCAGGCCGGCTGGACAGGCTATCCGCCATATTCGGGCATCGAATACAGTCCCGGCGTCGGTGTGGACTACTGGCTCTGGGCGCTGATCATCAGCGGTATCGGCTCGACGCTGTCCGGCATCAACTTCATCGTCACCATCATCAAAAACCGCTGTCCCGGCATGACCTACATGCGCATGCCGATGTTCACCTGGACGACGATCTGCATCTCGATCCTGATCGCCTTCGCCTTTCCGGCCCTGACCGTGGTCGCCGGCCAGCTGACGCTTGACCGCACGCTCGGCTTCCACTTCTTCACCAACGGCGACGGCGGCAACATGATGATGTTTGCCAATCTTCTGTGGATCTGGGGCCATCCGGAGGTCTACATCCTGATCCTGCCCGCCTTCGGCATCTTTTCGGAAGTGGTGGCAACCTTTTCGCGCAAGCGGCTCTTCGGCTACACCTCGCTGGTCTATGCCACGGCCTGTATCGCGCTCCTGTCCTTCACGGTGTGGCTGCACCACTTCTTCACCATGGGCTCGTCCGCCAACGTGAACGCGGTCTTCGGCATCGCCACGATGATCATCGCCGTGCCGACGGGCGTGAAGATCTTCGACTGGGTCTTCACCATGTATCGGGGCCGGATCGAGTTCCACCCCTCGATGATCTTCACCATCGGTTTCATGGTCACCTTCGTCATCGGCGGGGTGACCGGCGTTCTGCTCGCGCTGCCGCCGGCGGATTACCTCATGCACAATTCCACTTTCCTGGTGGCCCATTTCCACAACATGCTCATCCCCGGCGCGCTGTTCGGCTACTTCGCGGGGCTGAACTACTGGTTCCCGAAAGCCTTCGGCTTCAAGTTAGACGCCAAGTGGGGCGTGCGTTCGTTCTGGTTCTGGATCATCGGCTTCTACCTCGCCTTCATGCCGCTTTATGTGCTCGGCTTCAAAGGCATGAGCCGGCGCATGGAACACTACGCCGATCCCTCTTGGCAGCCTTATCTGATCGTTGCGGCGCTCGGCGCGGTCTTCGTCCTCATCGGCATCGCCTGCATAGCCATCCAGCTTTACGTTTCGGCGAAGAAATGGGGTTCGGCACGGGACATCACCGGCGATCCCTGGAACGGACGTACGCTGGAATGGGCGACGTCCTCGCCGCCGGCTCCCTATAACTTCGCCGTTTTGCCGGAAGTTTCGGACATCGACGCCTTTCACGAGCAGAAGATCCGGGGCGAGGCCTACCGGCCGCCGCAGCATTACGAGGACATCGTGATGCCGAAGAACACCTGGATCGGGCCGGTGCTGGGCGGGCTCGCCTTCGTGCTGGGCTTCGCCTTCGTCTGGTACATCTGGTGGCTGGTTGCACTTTCATTCGTGCTGTCGCTCGTTTGCGTCACCATCCGTGCCTGCGACGACGACACCGATTTCATCCTGCCGGCCGCGGAAGTCGCCCGGATCGAAACCGCCCGGCGGGCGCAGATCACCGAAGCGGACATGCATGACATGAGCGATTTCGTGCCGCGCGGCGCTGCGTCCGGCGCGCCGCTGCCCGGAACGGTTTAAGGGGGATATGATGTCCGCAGCGACCATTGTGGAAAAGGAAGAAAAGCACGCGCTTGCCTCGCGCGAGTTCGGCTTCTGGGTCTACCTGATGACCGACGCGATCCTTTTCGCACTGCTCTTTGCCACCTATGTGGTGCTCTCGAAGAACTTCGCCTCCGGTCCGACCTCGAAGGATGTGTTCGATCTCGGCCACACCGCCATAGAAACCGCGCTTCTTCTTGTCTCCAGCCTCACCTTCGGCTTTGCGTTCATTGCCCAGAGAGCTGGGCAGCAGGCAAGGGTCGTCCAGTGGCTCATCGTGACGCTTGTGCTCGGTCTCGGTTTTCTGGCCATGGAATACCTTGAGTTCGCAGGCATGATCGCAAAAGGAGCGGCTCCGGATGTCTCCGGTTTCCTGTCGGCCTTCTTCACCCTGGTGGGGACGCACGGGCTTCACGTTTCCTTCGGCTGTCTCGGCATCGTGGTCATGATTGGCCAGATCCAGGTCAAGGGCCTGACACAGCCGGTGCGCTCGCGTGTCTTCCGGCTCGGCCTTTTCTGGCACTTTCTCGACATTGTCTGGATCGGGATCTTCTCGGTCGTCTATCTGCCCGGCGTCATGTAGGAGTTTGCAATGCACCGAATTGCCGACAGACCCACCGCCCGCTACATCATCGGCTTTGCCCTTGCGGTTATCCTGACCGTTATCCCCTTCGCCGTGGTCTGGGGCGGGCTTTTGACCGGGACACAGGCCTATGCCGTCATTGCGGCGGGCGCGGTCATCCAGGTGATCGTGCACCTGGTCTATTTTCTTCATCTGGATTTCAAGTCGACCCCGGCTGAAAATCTGTTCTTCCTGATCTTCGCCGCGGTCCTGATCTTCATCATGGTGGGCGGCAGCCTCTGGATCATGACCGACCTGCACCACCGGATGATGTGAGCGTGTTCCGTAAACGCGTTGACCGCCTTTCGAAAAGGAGACTGACAATGAAAGGACCGTTTCCGTCCCTGCGCCTGCTTGTGCTGGCCTCCACCCCCTTCCTTGCCGGCACCTCCGCGGTGCTTGCCGACTGCACTGCGGACATCGACAAGGTCGAATATGCGGTCGACAACCACGAGCGGGAAGGAATCGACATCACCATCGCCGAACAGATGCGCGCCCTTCTGGAAGAAGCCTACAAGGAACACCGCGCCGGCAACGAGGCCAAATGTCAGGAACTGATCGACAAGGCGAAGTACATTGGCGACGTGGAGTAGCGGGTCACGCGCGAGCTAACCAATGCTTGGCCCCCCCAATTCGCGGTCGAATTCGGGTTGTCGCTTAAGGTGGGGATTTGGGAAAACTGGTGCCGGCAGCAGGATTCGAACCCGCGACCCCGAGATTACAAATCACGTGCTCTACCAGCTGAGCTATACCGGCGCCGGAATGGCTTCTACCAGATTGGACGCGCTTGTCCATGCCCCCGCCGGATTTTTTGTAAATTGAGTCCGGAATATCCCCTAAGTCGTTCCACGGCCTTCTGAAAGGACTTAGCCGTTGTGGGCAAGAGGACGGTGTCCTCGTTCTTAATCCGCACCGGACTGATGGTGCTGGCGCCAATGATCGGTCTCAGCCGGGTGCGGCCCCCCCCTGTCTCACGGTGGCCGGACGCCAGGAGGCTGAAGAACCCGCCCGGAGGGATGCCCGCCGGGAAACGGTCTGAAGGGCGACGGGCGAGGAGGGCGCTACAGCCCCATCTTCATCCGCGCCACATAGAGCGACAGCACGGCGGCGTTGGAGACGTTGAGAGAGCGGATTGCGCCGGGCATATCGAGCCGGGCGGTGAGGCCGCAGGCCTCACGCACGCCCTGACGCACGCCCTTGCCTTCGGAGCCCAGCACCAGCACCGTCTTGTCGGTGAAAGGCGTCTCTTCCAGGCTCGCCGGCCCATCGCTGTCGAGTGCGATGCAGGAAAAGCCCTCGTCCTTCATTTCGGCGATGAAGCGCGCCATGTTCTTCACCCTGACATGCTTGATCATGTCGAGGGCGCCGGAGGCGGATTTGGCCAGCACCGACCCTTCTTCCGGCGCGTGGCGCTCGGTGGTGACGACGGCATCGGCATCAAGGGCTACTGCGGAGCGCAGGATCGCACCGACATTGTGCGGGTCGGTGACCTGATCCAGCGCCAGAACCAGCCGTGCTCCTTTCAGGTGCTCGGCGCCGTAGGCGGGCAGTGGGTCAGCTTCAAGGATCATGCCCTGGTGGACCGCATCCTTCGTCACCATGCGGTCGAGCGCCTTCGGCATCATGTTCTCGACCGGCACGTCGATCGTAACACCGCGCTCTTCAAGACGGCGCAGCGCATTCTCTGTGGCAAAGAGCTTAAGCCGCTTGCGGTCCTTGTTGGCAAAGGCGGCCTCCACCGTGTGCAGGCCATAAAGCAGCACCGGCCCTTCCGGCGGCAGGCCGGGACGGCGCGGCGCCGGTTTGCCGGAAAATTTCCTGTTGCCGGGAAAGCCGGACTTGCCGCCCGGGCGCGAAGGTCTTCTGGTGTCGCTCATGGCGCAGCTCTAGCGGCAAATCGCGGGCAGGAAAAGAGGCAAGCTGCATGAAGTGGCGGCGACAGGATCACGACGGTTTGAGAATCATGCAACTCACCGTGCCGTGGGCGATCAGTTTGCCGTTGCAGTCGCGCAGATCTCCTTCCGACGTCGCGAGGCGGCTGCCGCGGTGGACGATGCGGCCCTCGCAGACGACCTCGCCGCTGGTCGGCAGGAGCGGGCGAACCATGTTCACGGTGAGAGAGGTGGTCGTATAGAATTCGCCCGGCTGCAGGGTCGTGTGCACGGCGCAGGAAAGCGCGGTATCGATCAGGGTGGAAATCCAGCCGCCATGCACGGTGCCGAGCGGATTGAGGAATTCCTTCGCCGGCAGGCCGATGAAGACGGCGCGGCCTTCCGAGAATTCCTTCATGCGGATGTTGGAATGCGCCATGATCGGCGGAGCGGGCAGTTCTCCGGCCAACATCCGCGCGAAAATGTCGAGCCCGGTCATCTCGTTGAAGGCCTTCTTCGGCAGCGCGCCGAGCGTGTGGGTCTTGCCGTCTACCGTGATTGTCTCGGTTTCACTCATTGTTGTCGTCCTGAAGGGGATAGAGTTAGGTCTTGGCTTTAGCTGCGGTGGCGCCGACCGCGGCCTCGCTTTCATCGAGGATATGGACGGCCTTGCGCAGGGCAGACATATGGGCGCGCACCGCATCGGCGCCTTCCGGCCCCAGAAGCGAGCTGAGTTCCTCCTGGGCTTTCACCCAGCTGCGGTGGATCTCGACAACCTTCTGCTCGCCCTTGGGCGTCAGAACCGGCAGCACCTTGCGGCCGCCGCCATCCCGGCGCGCAATCAACCCGGCCGCTTCGAGCGGTTTCAGGTTGCGTGCAAGCGTCGAACGGTCAATGCCGAGGAAGCGGGCGATCCCGGCGCCCGACGCTGCGGAGCCGTCGGCGATCACCGCCAGCAACTGCGCCTGGGTGAGTTCCAGTCCGAGAGACGCCATGTGCCTGTTATAATGGCGGGTCAGAAGGTTCGCGGTGCGCCGCGCGGCGTGGCCGAGGCAGGTGCGGCCCATATGCTGGAAGTCGATGTCTTTGAGCGTAGATGTCATTTGTTGTATATACAACAACGAGAGGGATCCCACAAGCTGCGTTTGCAGGTGCGCTGGTCGCCGGTTTGCCGATTCCGGCCGGAAATGAGGCTGACTTTTCTGGTGTTTGCCATCGCCGCTCCGTTGCGCCTCGCACGAGGAGTTGTCCACAGGTGCGGAGGGAACAGCCAGATAAATCAAGGGAAAACGTAGGGGATCCGTGACATGGCGCCGGTGGCAGGGCAATGTGGGGAGACTGGTCGACGGAGCAAACGCCCGCGTTCGAAGCGCCTGTTTCGAGCGCCCTGCTGATTTTGTTCATTTCTTTGCAAAATCGGCGTTGACAGGGCAGGGCCCTATCTGCATAACACGCGCCACGGGATTGCTCGCCCCTTTCGGGCGGGCTCTTCGGTAAGCCATCCTGATCGCTTCGGCGTGAAGCAGGACGAGATGGAGGAGTGCCCGAGTGGCTAAAGGGGACGGACTGTAAATCCGTTGGCTAAGCCTACGTTGGTTCGAATCCAACCTCCTCCACCATCGTTCCTGGTTCTCTCGTTGTGCGGGTGTAGCTCAATGGTAGAGCAGCAGCCTTCCAAGCTGACGACGAGGGTTCGATTCCCTTCACCCGCTCCATCATGGGTGCCGATCGGAGTGTCCGGAACGGAAGGTCCTTTCGCCCGGAAATCCTGACATAAGTTCTACGGGAAGCATCTCGTCGCTCGCGGATCTGTCCAAGGCGCCGGAGTGCGTCCCGCGCGAGCCGTATCGACCGAACCGAGTATTGGACAGAGAGCGACGCCGATGGCGAAAGAAAAGTTTGAGCGCAATAAGCCGCACGTTAACATTGGCACGATTGGCCACGTTGACCATGGCAAGACGACGCTGACCGCAGCAATCACGATGACCCTGGCTGAGTCCGGCGGCGCTGTTGCAAAAGCTTACGACGAAATCGACGGCGCGCCTGAAGAAAAGGCACGCGGCATCACCATCTCCACGGCACACGTCGAGTATGAGACGGATAACCGTCACTATGCGCACGTCGACTGCCCGGGCCACGCCGACTATGTGAAGAACATGATCACCGGTGCTGCCCAGATGGACGGCGCGATCCTGGTTTGCTCGGCCGCTGACGGCCCGATGCCGCAGACCCGCGAGCACATCCTGCTTGCCCGCCAGGTCGGCGTGCCGGCGCTGGTGGTGTTCATGAACAAGGTTGACCAGGTCGACGACGAAGAGCTGCTCGAGCTCGTCGAGATGGAAATCCGCGAACTGCTGTCTTCCTACGAGTTCCCGGGCGACGACATTCCGATCGTCAAGGGTTCGGCCCTGGCTGCCGTGGAAAACCGCGATCCGGCGATCGGCCGCGACGCGATCCGCGAGCTGATGGCTCAGGTCGACGAATACATCCCGACGCCGGACCGTCCGAAGGACCTGCCGTTCCTGATGCCGATCGAAGACGTGTTCTCGATCTCCGGCCGCGGCACGGTTGTGACCGGCCGTGTCGAGCGCGGTATCGTCAAGGTTGGTGAGGAAGTCGAGATCGTCGGCATCAAGGACACCAAGAAGACGACCGTTACCGGCGTTGAAATGTTCCGCAAGCTGCTGGACAGCGGCGAAGCCGGCGACAACATCGGCGCGCTGATCCGCGGCGTCGGCCGTGAAGAGGTCGAGCGCGGCCAGGTTCTTTGCAAGCCGGGTTCCGTGACCCCGCACACGAAGTTCAAGGCTGAGGCTTACATCCTCACCAAGGAAGAAGGCGGCCGTCATACCCCGTTCTTCACCAACTACCGCCCGCAGTTCTACTTCCGCACGACGGACGTGACCGGTGTGGTGTCGCTGCCGGAAGGCACGGAAATGGTGATGCCGGGCGACAACGTCTCCGTCGACGTTGAGCTGATCGTGCCGATCGCCATGGAAGAAGGCCTGCGCTTCGCTATTCGCGAAGGCGGCCGTACCGTCGGCGCCGGCGTCGTCGCATCCATCATTAAGTAAGATGATGAATTTGGCTGCCGGGCTTGCGCCCGGCAGCCAACCCTCCTAAGTGTTGCCATGTGCGGCCTCAAGGAGGTATCAGGAGCAGACCGCGCGAGCGGTCCTCTGAAGGGGTATAGCTCAGCTGGTAGAGCGACGGTCTCCAAAACCGTAGGTCGCGGGTTCGAACCCTGCTGCCCCTGCCAATTTGCTCTTGATTAATGTGCCTCGAGGGCTTAAAGAGTTTCCTCGAGTGAGGCGCGCGAAGTTATTTCGCGCGCCCGCTCGTATTTAACAGACCGGAATCGGAATGGCGAAGACCAATCCCTTTAAATTCATCCAGGAAGTCCGCGCGGAAACGTCCAAGGTCACTTGGCCGACGCGCAAGGAAACAGCTGTGACCACCGTTATGGTGTTCATCATGGTCCTGATCGCGGCGATTTTCTTTCTCGTTGCGGATCAGTTGATGGGCCTCGGTATCGGCTATCTTCTGGGTGTCGGCGGCTAAGGCACAACGGCCGGCCGGTTTGTAGCTAAAGAACAAGAAACGGAACTGAGATCCATGGCCAAGCGCTGGTACATTGTGCACGCCTACTCCAATTTCGAGAAGAAGGTCGCCGAGTCCATCCGCGAAAAGGCCGAACAGAAAGGCTTGTCCGATCTGTTTGAGGAGATTCTCGTTCCGATGGAAAAGGTCGTCGAAGTGCGCCGCGGCCGCAAGGTCGATGCCGAGCGCAAATTCTTCCCGGGCTACGTCCTGGTGAAGATGGAGATGACCAACGAGGCGTTTCACCTGATCAAGGACACGCCCAAGGTGACCGGGTTCCTGGGTGCGGATCAGAAGCCGATGCCGATCCCGGAGCGCGAAGCGATGCGCATCATCAACCAGGTGCAGGAAGGCGTGGACCGGCCGAAGCCGTCGGTCAGCTTCGAGGTTGGTGAACAGGTACGGGTCTCCGACGGTCCTTTCGCGTCCTTCTCGGGCCTCGTCGAGGAAGTCGACGACGAGCGTGCGCGCCTCAAGGTGGCCGTGTCCATCTTCGGCCGTGCAACGCCGGTGGAACTGGAATTCGGTCAGGTCGACAAGCTCTGACTGTTTGCTGTCCATGAAGCGGACAGCGTGAATGCCCGGTGGCAAGGCTCATGAAGAGCTTTCGATCTGGGGTGATATCGGTGGAAGGTCCCGGGGCTCATCGCCGGGCTCCGCAGAGGGGCCAGACCACCAACTCCCAGGCAGACGGATAGCCGTCCGGCTGCAGATGATTGGAGAGAAAAATGGCGAAGAAGATTGATGGCTACCTGAAACTGCAGGTGCCGGCAGGCTCCGCGACCCCGTCGCCGCCCATCGGGCCGGCTCTCGGTCAGCGTGGTCTGAACATCATGGAATTCTGCAAGGCCTTCAATGCGGCCACGCAGGACGCGGAAAAGGGTGCTCCGTGCCCGACCGTGATCACGTACTACTCCGACAAGTCCTTCACCTTCGAAGTGAAGACGGCTCCGGTCAGCTTCTTCCTGAAGAAGGCCGCCAAGCTGCAGAAGGGCTCCCAGACCCCGGGCCGCGGCACGGTCGGTTCTGTGACCAAGGCGCAGGTGAAGGAAATCGCCGAAGCCAAGATGAAGGACCTGAACGCCAACGACGTCGAGGCAGCGATGCTGATGGTCGAAGGCTCCGCCCGGTCCATGGGCCTCGAGGTAACGGAGTAAGATCATGGCGAAGGTTGGAAAGCGTATCAAGGCAGCGCGTGAAGGCATCGACCGCAACAAGCTGTATTCCCTGGACGAAGCCATCGGCCTCGTGAAGGACCGGTCCAAGACCAAGTTCGACGAAACCGTTGAAGTGGCGATCAACCTCGGCGTTGACCCGCGTCACGCGGACCAGATGGTCCGCGGCGTCTGTATCCTGCCGAACGGCACCGGCAAGACCGTCCGCGTGGCTGTCTTTGCCCGTGGCGACAAGGCCGAGGAAGCAAAGGCTGCCGGCGCCGACATCGTCGGTGCGGAAGAGCTGGTCAATGAAGTGCAGGGCGGCAAGATCGACTTCGATCGCTGCATTGCTACGCCGGACATGATGCCGCTGGTCGGCCGTCTCGGCAAGGTTCTCGGGCCCCGCGGCCTGATGCCGAACCCGAAGGTCGGCACCGTGACCCCGGACGTGAAGTCCGCCGTCAACGACGCCAAGGGCGGCGCCGTCCAGTTCCGTGTCGAAAAGGCCGGTATCGTCCATGCGGGCGTCGGCAAGGTGTCCTTCTCCGAAGAAGCGATCTCCCAGAACGTCAAGGCTCTGGTTGACGCCGTGCAGAAGGCCAAGCCGACCGGTGCAAAAGGTTCCTACCTGAAGCGCATTGCCGTGTCCTCCACGATGGGCCCGGGCGTCAAGGTCGATCTCGCCTCCATCGCAGGCGAATAATCCGGATCTTCCGGATTTTTACAAGATTTCGGCCGAAAGGCCGGATAGACCCGGCGGTCAGCTGCCGGGTTGCCCTGTCCGAGACTGCAGGTGCCGGGTGACCGGCTTAAGCTTTGAAGGCCTGCATAGATGGGTGAGAACCGAATTCTCCGCGACTGCGGAAAGACTTGGTTCGAACCAGACCTTGCCGCGCGCCTGCTGGTGCGAAGGTGAGGGGACAGGACCCTGAGCGTCGCTTTCCAGGCGGTTCCGGGTTCGGGACCTGCCTGAAGGCGGCAAAGGTAAACCGGTGGCGGCAACGCCACCAAATGGAGAAGGCAAGTGGAAAGAGCGGAAAAGCACGAGTTCGTGACGTCTCTCAACGCCGAACTGGGTAACACCGGTGTCGTTGTCGTCGCGCACTATGCAGGTCTTTCGGTTTCTCAGATGACCGCGCTGCGGGCGTCTGTACGCGAAGCCGGCGGCTCTGTGAAAGTCGCAAAGAACCGCCTTGTGAAACTCGCCCTTCAAGGCACCGACCTTGAGCACATCTCCGACCTGTTTCAGGGCCCGACCGTAATCGTCTATTCCGACGATCCGGTAGCCGCTCCGAAAGCAGCCGTCGACTTCGCCAAGGCAAACGAAAAGTTTGCAATCCTTGGCGGTGCTCTGGGTACGACCAACCTGAACCCGGATGGGGTCAAGTCTCTGGCAACCATGCCGTCGCTCGATGAGCTGCGCGCGAAACTGGTTGGCATGATCCAGACCCCGGCGAGCCGGATTGCCCAGGTTGTCAACGCACCGGCCGGGCAGCTCGCCCGCGTGTTCGGCGCGTACGCCAGGAAGGACGAGGCCGCATAAGGCGTCCTGAACACACTGTCTCAAGTAACCAAAACTGGTTCGAACTTAAGGTACCAAGAAAATGGCTGATCTCGAAAAGCTCGTTGAAGAACTGTCCGCACTGACCGTCATGGAAGCTGCTGAACTCAGCAAGCTCCTGGAAGAAAAGTGGGGCGTTTCCGCCGCTGCTCCGGTTGCTGTCGCTGCTGCTGCCGGCGGCGCTGCCGATGCAGGTGCTGCTGCTGAAGAGCAGACTGAATTTGACGTTATCCTGGCTTCTGCCGGCGACAAGAAAATCAACGTCATCAAGGAAGTCCGCGCAATTACCGGCCTCGGCCTGAAGGAAGCTAAGGAGCTCGTCGAAGGCGCTCCGAAGCCGGTCAAGGAACAGGTCAGCAAGGCAGAAGCAGAAGAGCTGAAGAAGAAGCTCGAAGAAGCTGGTGCATCTGTCGAGCTGAAGTAATAAAGGCCTTCAGGCCTTTTGGACGGTCCCGGGCAACCGGGACCGTTACTAGCCCCGGCGGGACTTTCCCGTTTCCGGGGCAAACGTACCACTAGGGCCCCGTGATCCGCCTGTCGGAATTCACGTGGTTCAAAGTCCCCAATGACAGGTCAGCCTGTCTGGTTTCGGGTGAGGGCACCCGAAGCAGGTTGATCAGGGGGACGGTTTTCCGAAGCGCCCGGGCGGTAGCCCGATTGGAAAAGGGGCGTTTCGGGAAGCCGTTACCCGGCCGATACGAGGAGCGACAATGACCCAAACGTTCAACGGTCGCAAAAAGGTCCGTAAGTACTACGGATCGATCCGCGATGTCGCGGCTATGCCCAATCTCATCGAGGTTCAGAAAGCATCCTACGACCAGTTCCTGCAGGTCGAGGAGATGCCGGGCGGTGGCCGCAAGAATGATGGCCTGGAAGCGGTTTTCCAGTCAGTATTTCCGATATCCGATTTTGCGGGCACTTCCCTTCTGGAATTTGTTTCCTACGAATTTGAAGCTCCCAAATACGACGTCGACGAGTGCCGCCAGCGCGACATGACCTTCGCGGCTCCGCTGAAGGTGACCCTGCGCCTCATCGTGTTCGATGTCGATGAGGACACCGGCGCCAAGTCCGTCAAAGACATCAAGGAACAGGATGTCTACATGGGCGACATGCCGTTCATGACCGACAACGGCACGTTTATCGTCAACGGCACCGAGCGCGTCATCGTCTCCCAGATGCACCGTTCCCCGGGCGTGTTCTTCGACCATGACAAGGGCAAGACTCATTCCTCCGGCAAGCTGCTGTTTGCGGCCCGCGTGATCCCGTATCGCGGTTCCTGGCTCGACATTGAGTTCGACGCCAAGGATATCGTGCATGCACGTATCGACCGCCGCCGCAAGATCCCGGTGACCTCGCTGCTGATGGCGCTCGGCCTGGACGGCGAGGAGATCCTCAACACCTTCTACAACCGCATCGAATACACGCGGCAGAAGGACGGTTCCTGGCGCATGCCGTTCGACGGCAACCGCCTGAAGGGAACCAAGGCCTCCTACGATCTCATCGACGCCGACAGCGGCGAAGTGGTCATCGAGGGTGGCCGCAAGATCACCGCGCGCACGATCAAGCAGCTCGAGGAAAAGGGCGTCAGCGCCCTGAAGGTGACCGACGAGGACCTGCACGGCCAGTATCTGGCCGAAGACATCGTCGACATGAAGTCGGGCGAGATCTATGCAGAAGCCGGTGACGAGATCTCCGGCAAGCTGCTGGAAGAGCTGGTCGACCGCGGCTACCACGACCTGCCGATCCTGGACATCGACCACGTCAATACCGGCGCCTATATCCGCAACACGCTTGCCGTCGACAAGAACGAATCCCGCGAGGATGCGCTCTTCGACATCTACCGCGTGATGCGCCCGGGCGAGCCGCCCACCATCGATACCGCCGAGGCCATGTTCCAGTCGCTGTTCTTCGATGAAGAGCGCTATGACCTGTCCGCCGTCGGCCGCGTGAAGATGAACATGCGCCTTGACGTCGAATGCGAGGACACGGTCCGCACGCTGCGCAAGGAAGACATCCTGGAAGTCATCCGGGTTCTGCTGGAGCTGCGCGACGGCAAGGGCGAGATCGATGACATCGACAACCTCGGCAACCGCCGTGTGCGGTCCGTCGGCGAACTGATGGAGAACCAGTACCGAGTCGGTCTCCTGCGCATGGAACGCGCGATCAAGGAACGCATGAGCTCCGTCGAGATCGACACGGTCATGCCGCAGGACCTGATCAACGCCAAGCCGGCGGCCGCCGCCGTGCGTGAATTCTTCGGCTCCTCGCAGCTGTCGCAGTTCATGGACCAGACCAACCCGCTGTCGGAAGTGACCCACAAGCGCCGCCTGTCGGCCCTTGGCCCGGGCGGTCTGACCCGCGAGCGCGCAGGCTTCGAAGTCCGCGACGTCCACCCGACGCACTACGGCCGTATCTGCCCGATCGAGACGCCGGAAGGCCCGAACATCGGTCTGATCAACTCGCTGGCAACCTTTGCCCGTGTCAACAAGTACGGCTTCATCGAAAGCCCGTACCGGAAGGTGAAGGACGGTGTCGTCACCAACGACGTCGTCTATCTTTCCGCCATGGAAGAGGCCAAGCACTACGTGGCGCAGTCCAACGCCGTCTATGACGACGAGGGCCGCTTCACCGAAGAGCTGATCACCTGCCGTCACGCCGGCGAAAACATGATGGTCCCGTCCGACAAGGTCGACCTCATGGACGTGTCGCCGAAGCAGCTTGTGTCCGTTGCCGCGGCGCTCATCCCGTTCCTTGAGAACGATGACGCCAACCGCGCGCTCATGGGCTCGAACATGCAGCGTCAGGCCGTGCCGCTGGTGCGCGCCGAAGCGCCGTATGTCGGCACCGGCATGGAACCGATCGTGGCCCGCGATTCCGGCGCTGCCATCGGCGCCCGCCGCGCAGGCGTGGTCGACCAGGTGGACGCGACCCGTATCGTGATCCGGGCAACCGAAGACCTCGATCCGGGCAAGTCCGGCGTCGACATCTACCGGCTGCAGAAGTTCCAGCGCTCCAACCAGAACACCTGCATCAACCAGCGTCCGCTGGTGCGTGTCGGCGACAAGGTTCACAAGGGCGACATCATCGCGGACGGTCCGTCGACCGATCTCGGCGATCTGGCTCTCGGCCGGAACGTGCTTGTCGCGTTCATGCCCTGGAACGGCTACAACTTCGAGGATTCCATCCTCCTGTCCGAACGCATCGTCTCCGACGACGTCTTCACCTCCATCCACCTCGAGGAATTCGAAGTGATGGCGCGTGACACGAAGCTCGGTCCGGAAGAAATCACGCGCGACATTCCGAACGTCTCGGAAGAAGCGCTGAAGAACCTCGATGAAGCGGGCATCGTCTATATCGGCGCCGAACTGCAGCCGGGCGACATCCTCGTCGGCAAGATCACGCCGAAGGGCGAAAGCCCGATGACGCCGGAAGAAAAGCTTCTGCGCGCCATCTTCGGCGAAAAGGCTTCCGACGTTCGCGACACCTCCCTGCGCCTGCCGCCGGGGGTTTCGGGCACCGTCGTCGAAGTGCGCGTCTTCAACCGCCACGGCGTCGAGAAGGACGAGCGCGCGATGGCGATCGAGCGCGAGGAAATCGAACGCCTCGCGAAGGACCGCGACGACGAACAGGCGATCCTCGACCGCAACGTCTACGGCCGTCTGGCCGAGATGCTGATGGACAAGACCGCCGTCGCCGGCCCGAAGGGCTTCAAGAAGGACACGGTGCTGACCGGCGACGTTCTCAACGACTTCCCGCGCTCGCAGTGGTGGCAGTTCGCCACCGACGACGAGAAGTTCATGTCCGAGATCGAAGCCCTGCGCGGTCAGTATGACGACAGCCGCAAGCGTCTCGAGCAGCGGTTCATCGACAAGGTCGAGAAACTGCAGCGCGGCGATGAACTGCCGCCGGGCGTCATGAAGATGGTCAAGGTCTTCGTCGCGGTGAAGCGCAAGCTGCAGCCGGGCGACAAGATGGCCGGCCGTCACGGCAACAAGGGCGTCGTGTCCAAGATCAACCCGTGCGAAGACATGCCGTTCCTGGAAGACGGCACGCATGTCGACATCGTTCTGAACCCGCTCGGCGTGCCTTCGCGCATGAACGTCGGCCAGATCCTGGAAACGCACCTGGGCTGGGCCTGCCGCGGCATGGGTCTGCGCATCGGCGAAATGTACGACGAGTACAAGAAGTCGGGCCAGATCGACCAGCTGCGCGGCAAGATCGTCGAGATCTATGGCGACAACCTCAAGGGTGACAGCGTCAAGGACTTCGATGACGACGGCGTTGTGCGTCTGGCGGAGCAGTTGAGGAAGGGCGTCAGCATCGCGACGCCGGTCTTCGACGGTGCCCGCGAGCCGGATGTGGTCGAGGCACTGGAAACCGCCGGCTATGACGTCAGCGGCCAGTCCGTCCTCTACGATGGCCGGACCGGCGAGGCGTTCGACCGCAAGGTGACCGTGGGCTACATCTACATGCTGAAGCTCCACCACCTGGTCGACGACAAGATCCATGCCCGTTCGATCGGCCCGTACTCGCTCGTGACCCAGCAGCCGCTGGGTGGCAAGGCGCAGTTCGGCGGCCAGCGCTTCGGCGAAATGGAGGTCTGGGCGCTTGAAGCTTACGGCGCAGCCTACACGCTGCAGGAAATGCTCACCGTCAAGTCGGACGACGTGGCCGGCCGTACGAAGGTCTACGAGGCCATCGTGCGCGGCGACGACACGTTCGAGGCGGGCATCCCGGAAAGCTTCAACGTGCTTGTGAAGGAAATGCGGTCCCTGGGTCTCAACGTTGAACTTCAGCGTACCGATGCACCCATGATTGGCGAGGAAGAAACTGCGGACGCCGCAGAATAACCCCGCCAACGGACCCAATATGACTCGGAATGCCGGCCACGGGGAGGGGCGCAAGAGCCCGCTCCCCCGCCGTGCATCGAAGGAGATGGATCATGAATCATGAGGTCATGAACCTGTTCAATCAGCAGGCTCCCGCACAGACCTTCGACAACATCCGGATTTCGCTTGCGAGCCCGGAGAAGATCTTGTCCTGGTCCTTCGGCGAAATCAAAAAGCCGGAGACCATCAACTACCGTACGTTCAAGCCGGAACGCGACGGCCTGTTCTGCGCCCGTATCTTCGGCCCGATCAAGGACTACGAATGTCTTTGCGGCAAGTACAAGC
>Ga0207774_100311_pt1 | contig 19990 bp, 15 predicted proteins | sample TtaePargueraPR_13_FD_187754 | JGI IMG/M metagenome (GOLD analysis project Ga0207774, IMG submission 187754) | Aerobic enrichment media microbial communities from Bioluminiscent Bay, La Parguera, Puerto Rico - Tt and M2 (2) (SPAdes) | ecosystem: Environmental > Aquatic > Marine > Unclassified ... | reverse complement strand
GGCGCAGTCCCCAGAAGAACCGGGAGTGGGAGGCGCAGTAGCCGTATCCGGCCCAGCCTGCCAGGTCCGAGCGTTGCACGGTGGGGCGGGACATGCCGCACGGCACCGGGGTGGAGTCGACGATCCAGTGGTTGTCGAACCAGAAGTCGCTGTCGCGGGCCAGGTTCCGGATCGTCTTGCGGATCAGCGGGAGGGCGGCGCGGAGCCGTTTGTTGTAGCCGGGCCGTTGCGGCAGGTACGGGAACATGCCGGCCAGGTGGACGCGGGCGTAGCGGATCCAGTGGGCTTCGGAACGGGCGCCGAGCAGGACCTGCGCCACGGCCAGGCAGACCAGTTCGGAGTCGGTCAGCAGTGGTGGTCGGCCGCGCCACCGGGGCGTGCGGATGCTGTCGTCGATCTTCACGTACAGTGCGGTCAAGAGGGTGTCCAGGTCTTGCGTCACAACATGATCTTGGATGCCCTCTCCTCATGCCCGGACATCGACCCCTGACTTCGGAACTACTCGTCTAGGCAGGGAGGGGGGTGTGCGTATGTGCCGGCTACCCGGGACGGGTTGATGGCCGGGCTTCGTGCTCCAGGGCACGGTGATCGGATGCGCGCGTTCTGACAGGCCGTCGGCGTGTCGAGTCGATGAAGCGCAGTGGATCATCGGCCGACGATGCCCTGACGAGACGCAGATGGCAGGTTACCGGTGACCGGTCGAGGGCCTACGGCTTGCGCATCCACGTCGCCGGATCGGTGACGAAGATGCCCTTGCCTTGGTGGCGGCGGATCACCTCAAGGGCTTCGAGCCGTATGTGCACCAGTTGCATGGTGGACGGGCTGACTGTGTAGATCTTGCAGAACTCGGCGATCGACGGCAACTTGTCGCCGGGTGCGTACTTACCTGCGCGGATGTCGGCCATGATCTCGTCGGCGATCCGCAGGTAGTCAGGCTTGGCAGGCATGACGCTCCTGCTTGTCGAGGGCTCCTCGCGTGGCGACTCCAATTTGATCACAAGGAAGGTGTGCGAGCAATGGAACTTGAGTTACTTGGCTTCCTCATATAAGTTGCTCCCTGCGGGCGCTCCTCGCGTGGCAACGATGGGGTGTTCGTGCAGTGGTCGGGGCGGGGTGGTGGCGCGCGGCCTACCCGCCTCGACCGCCCCTACCCGAGCGAATCCCCGCGAAACCCCGTAGACCCCGAAACCCGAACCCGTAGACCTCGAACCCGTGCGCGAGTTCCACCAGACGCAGTGCCACCAGGCACAGGCACCAGCACCAGCACCGGGAGCAGATCAGGCACAGCAACAGCGCGGCATCGCGTCGGCGGCACCAGCTGTCGGCGTACTCCTGACCGAAGGGGAACCCCGACGATGCGCAACCTTCTCCACCGGATCTTCAACCGACCAGGCCGGCGAGCAAACCGGGTGGTCGAGCCACCGCAGCACCTGCGGCCCCGCAACGCCGGAGTGCTCCGCAACGCCGGGGTGTTCCGCCGGCCGCCGTTGCGGCCCCGGATTCACCCCGGCCAGGTCCGCGACCGCCGGTTCCGCGAGGTGCGGCGCGGCCTCGACCCCGTCGAGGTGTACGCCTTCCTGCACTACGTCGCCGAGGACCTGACCGCCCTGCGGGACGACCTGCGGCGCACCGACGACGAGAACCTGCGGATCAAGCGGGCGCTGCGCGAATGGCAGTCCACCCAGACCCGGACGTACGCATGACCGCCGGGCCGCGTACCCAACTGGTGCTGACCGTCGCGAACCTGGACACCGGCGCGGTCGCCTCCGCCAGCGTGGTGCCCGGCGACATCGCGCCGGAGCAGGCACCGCACGGCGGCTGGGAGGTACCACTGTGGCCAGTGCGTGACGAGTTGGCGGCGCAGGTCAAGGTCGACCTTTCGACGCTGCGTGACCTGCGCTACCTGGACCACACCGCCACGCTGGGGGCGGAGCCGGTGCTGACCCTGCCGTCGACCTGGCGGCCGGACCTGCCGGACGCCGAGCGGGCCGCCGGGCTCGCGGCGGCGCACGCCGGTCCCGGCCACCCGGCCTGGTTGATCCACTTCGGGCGTACGGTGGCTGAGCCGCCGGTCAGCGTCGACGAGTCGTTGGGCCGGCTGTGCGCGCTGGCCGACCTGCTCTGCCTCGACCTGGTCGTCGAGGCCCGGTGGGGGGTGCTCGCGGCCGGCCTCAACTGGGACATCAGGTTCGAGACGCCCGGCGCGGCCGTGCCCCGTGACCAGCGCGGGTACGCCGCGAGCCTGCCCGCCGCCGTCGACCGTACCGCCGTGGCGGACGCGTTGGCCGGGCTGGCCGAACGGTCGTTGACCGCACCGGCGCACTTCCTGCTGCCGGCGCTGCGGTCGGCGGCGCCGCCCGACGAGATCGACGTCGAACGGCTGGAGCGCCGCATCGTCCAGGACTGCGGTACGCCGCCGCCGGTCCCGGCCGGCGCGGGGGAGTGGACCGCCGGGGCGCAGGCGATCTGGCGGGACCGCCGCTGGCGGCACACGTCGCTGTGCCGGATCCCGGGCCCCCGGCCGGCGATCCCGGAACTGGCCCCGGTGCTGCGCCGGACCTGGCAGCCGCCGCTGCCGCCGTGGCTCGGCGAACCGATCCCGAGTGTGCCGTGCCCGGACTGTCACGCCACCGGCTGGCGGCACCCGGTGCTGACCTGCCGGCGGTGCGGCGGCCACGGCCGGCAGTTCGACGGAGTCGTCGTCACCGTCACCAATCTGCGGGACCGGGCGACGCACGTCGAATGGCGGCCGAGCCGCGCCACGAGCCGGGACACCGGTGCGTCCGTCGTGGAGTCGGGTGGGCCGCCGGTGGTGCGGTTGCCGGAACGGTTCCGGCTGAGCCGGCTGGCCGGTGTGTTCGGCGTACGGCCGGTGGACCTGCTCGACCTCACCGGGGAGCGGGTGGTCCCGCAGGAGCTGCGCGAGGCGGTGGTGCCGGTGCTCGGCGACGGGCCGGACCCGATCCGGCGGTACCTGCGGGCTGCCGCCGCCGGTCGGCCCGGTGCCCGCCTGCTGGTGCACGCCACCAACTGGGCCGAACTGCCGGCGTTCGACGCGTTCGCCGCGTTGGTGGTCGGGCTCGGCCTGGCGTTGCGGGTGACCGCCCGGGACATGCGGTCGTACGTCGACGACCCGATGGTGGTGCACGACCTGCTCTGGGGCGTCGAGGCGTTGCCGGTGATCCGTCCGGTCGATGACGCGAAACCGGCCGACGGGACGGAGCGGGTGGGCGAGCCGGAGCCGGTCGATGAGCCGGAGCCGATTGATGAGCCGTTGAGTCGCAGTGTGCAGCAGGCGCTCGGCCGTTGCCTGCGCTACCTGGAGTTGGCGGTGGTCGAGTCGCTGCCGGTCGACCCGGCCCGGCCGATCCCGGTGCCGCAGCAACTGGCGCCGCCGGTCGTGCCGGACATCGTCGGGCGGCTCACCGAGCTGGCCGCCGCGCACGCCGGGCAGGTGATGGCCGCTCACCTGGACCAGGCCGGCTGCCGCTACTGGGTCGCCCCCAGCCGCTGAGGCCTGGGTCGACCCGAGCCGCTGAGGCTGATGCCACAAGTGCATCATGATGCACCTGTGGCATCAAGCTGAAAATCGCATCTGCCCCGGGCACGGCCCGGTGCATCCGAATAATCCGTTTTATCCAGCCCGACTTGGGTGGTTCAAGCGGACTTGCGGTCAGTGGTCTTCTTTGCGGTGGTCTTGCGGGCACCGGACTTCTGCGTACCACCGGTCTGTCGCGTACCGCCGGTCTTCTGGTCGGCGCTTTTCGCGGCGGTCTTGCGGGCCTGGGCCTTTTCCGGCTGGGCCTTCTTGGCGGTGGTCTTCTTCTGGTCGGCGGCCGCAGCCTTCTTCGCCGGGGCCGTCTTCCTGGCCGGGGCCGCCTTCTTCGCCGCCGGAGCGGCGGCGGCCTTGGCCGATTTGGCCGAGGTGATCGGGGTCGGCTCGGCCGGCTCCCGGTCCTCGCCAGCAGCCTCGCCGGGGGCCTCTCCGCGCGCCACCCGGGCCCGCTCGACCGAGGCGCGCAGCGCGGCCATCAGGTCGACCGCGGCGGCCGGTGCCTCCTCTTCCTCCTCCGGGGCGACGATTTCCCGGCCCTCCACCTTGGCGTCGATGACCTCCTGCAGCGCCGCCCGGTAGTCGTCGGTGTACTCGTCCGGCGCGAACTCGCCGGCCATCGAGTCGATCAGCGAGGCGGCCATCGCCAGCTCCGGCGGGCGGACCTGGATGTCGTCGTCGAGGAAACCGAACGACGCCTGCCGGACCTCGTCCGGCCAGAGCATCGTGTTGAGCACCAGCACGTTGTCGCGTACCCGCAGGGTGGCGAGCTGCTCGCGTTGCCGGATCGCGACCTTGACGATCGCCACCCGGTCCGAGTCGGCCAGGGCGTCGCGCAGCAGCACGTACGGCTTCGTCGCGGTGCCTTCCGGCTCCAGGTAGTAGGCCTTGTTGTAGAGCATCGGGTCGACCTGGTCGGCCGGCACGAACTCCAGCACGTCGATCGCCCGGGAGGTGCTCAACGGCAGGTCGGCGAAGTCCTCGTCGGTGAGGATCACCATCTCGCCGCCGCCGAGGTCGTAGCCCTTGGCGATGTCGTCGTAGCTGACCTCCTCGCCGTCGACCGAGCAGACCCGCTTGTACCGGATGCGACCGCCGTCCTCCCGGTGCACCTGGTGGAACCGGATGTCCTTCTCCTCGGTGGCGGAGTACAGGCGTACCCCGATCGACACGAGGCCGAACGACACCGCGCCTTTCCAGATCGCGCGCATGGCTGATCCCTTCGCCACCACCGGCGGCCGCCGACCTGTCCCGCCCTTCCCCAAGGTCAAGATCGCCAGGTCGGCCCGGTGTTGATCCAGGATCGCATCCGACAGAACTCAGCGCGACCACTTCGTTGCTGGTTTTACAGTGGCAGGATGCCGGGTGGACCGCTGCGGCCGATGCTCGCGACGACCGGGGAGCTGCCCACAGGCCCCGGCTGGTGGTACGAGTTCAAATGGGACGGAGTGCGCGCTCTGGCAGATATCTCCGCCGGTGGGCAGCGGCTGTACGCCCGGTCCGGTGCCGAGATCACCATCGCCTACCCGGAGCTGTCCGGGCTGCCCCGTGCCCTGGACGATGCCCTGCTCGACGGGGAGATGGTGCTGCTCGACGACGCCGGCCGGCCGTCGTTCACCCTGCTCGCCGAGCGGATGCACGTGCGGGATCCGGCGCGGGCGGCCCGGCTGGCCGCCGGTGCGCCGGCCACGTACATGATCTTCGACCTGCTGCGGCTGCGCGGCGCCGACCTGACCGGCTGGCCGTACCGGGACCGGCGGCACGCCTTGGAGGCGCTCGGGCTGGCCGGGCCGGCGTGGGCGGTGCCGCCCAGCTTCACCGACGGGCCGGCTACCCGGGCCGCCGCCGCCGAGCACGGGCTGGAGGGCGTGGTCGCCAAGCGCCGGGACGCGATCTACCGGCCGGGTGCCCGCAGCCCCGACTGGGTCAAGGTCAAAATCGAGCTGACCAGGGACTTCGTCGTCGGGGGCTGGCGTCCCGGGGTGCGTCGGCTCGGCGGCCTGCTGGTCGGCGTACCGGTGCGGGACGCGGCCGGCGCGGCGACCGGCGCGCTGCGCTTCACCGGCCGGGTCGGCGGCGGGATCGGGTCGGCCACGGAGCGGGCCCTGCTGGCCGCGTTGGAGCCGCTGCGTGCCGAGACGTCCCCGTTTGACACGCCGCTGCCCCGGGAGGACGCCCGCGGCGCGATCTGGGTACGCCCAGAGGTGGTGATCGAAGTACGGTACGGCCAGCAGACCCCGGACGGGCGGCTGCGGTTCCCCCGGTTCCTGCGGATCCGCCCAGACGTGCCGGCCACCGACGTCACCGAGGAGGACGCCGATGCGGGCTGATCGCAGTCTCGGCGCGGGCGAGCGCCGGATCCGGGTGGACGTCGCCGGCCGGTCGCTGGAGTTGTCCAACCTGGACAAGGTGCTGTACCCGGCGGCCGGGTTCACCAAGGGCGAGGTGATCGACTACTACACCCGGGTCTCCGGTGCGCTGCTGCCGCACCTCGCCGACCGGGCACTCACCCGGATCCGCTACCCGAACGGCGTCGACGGCCAGTTCTTCTTCGAGAAGAACGCCCCGGCGAGCACGCCGGACTGGGTGCGTACCGAACGGCTGCCCACCCCCGGGTCGTCGCGGGGCCGCGACGAGCTCGACTTCGTGATCGCCGACGACCTGCCCACCCTGGTCTGGCTGGCCAACCTGGCCGCGCTGGAGCTGCACACCCCGCAGTGGCGGGTCGGCGCCGACCCCGACCTGCTGGTCGTCGACCTCGACCCGGGGGCACCGGCCGGGATCGAGGAGTGCTGCGCGGTCGCGGTGCTGATCCGCGACCGGTTCGCCGACGACGGCATCGCCTGCTTCCCGAAGACCTCCGGCCGCAAGGGCATGCAGCTCGGCGCACCGGTGTCGGCCGGGCAGCCGGCCGACGTCGTCTCCGGCTACGTGAAGCGGGTCGCCGAGGAGCTGGAACGCCGCTCACCGAAGACGATCACGTCGAAGATGGCCAAGCGGCTGCGCCCCGGCCGGGTCTTCATCGACTGGAGTCAGAACAACGCGGCGAAGACGACGGTGGCGCCGTACTCGCTGCGGGCCGGCCCGGTGCCGGCCGCCTCCGCGCCGCTGACCTGGCCGGAGGTGGAGGCCGCGGCGGCCGGCGAGCCGGGCGTCGTCCGACAGTTCACCGCCGCCGAGGTGCTGGACCGGCTCGCCGAGTACGGCGACCTGCTCGCCGACCTGCTGACCGTCGGGCCGCCGGTCCCAGAGCGCAGGCAAGAGTCAGGGTAGGGCCGGGCCGAGTACGTCGTCGGCGTCGACGATCGTGTACGCGTACCCCTGCTCGGCGAGGAACCGCTGCCGGTGCGCGGCGTACTCGGTGTCGATGGTGTCCCGGGAGACCACGGTGTAGAAGTGCGCCTGCCGGCCGTCGGCCTTGGGCCGCAGCACCCGGCCGAGCCGCTGCGCCTCCTCCTGCCGGGAGCCGAACGTGCCGGACACCTGGATCGCCACCGCCGCCTCCGGCAGGTCGATGGAGAAGTTCCCGACCTTGGAGATGATCAGCGTGGGGATCTCACCTTGCCGGAACGCGTCGAACAGCCGTTCCCGTTCCTTGTTGGTGGTGGAGCCCTGCACGATCGGGGCACCCAGGAACTCACCGAGCTGGTGCAGCTGGTCGATGTACGCCCCGATGACCAGCACCTGCTCGCCGTGGTGTCGGTCGACCAGCGCCTTGACCACCGGCAGTTTGGTACGCGCGGTGGCCGCCGCCCGGTACCGCTCCTCGGTCTCGGTGACCGCGTACCCCATCCGTTCCGCGTCGGTGAGGGTGACCCGGACCTCGACGCATTCGGCCGGGGCGATCCAGCCCTGCGCCTCGATGTCCTTCCACGGCGCGTCGTAGCGTTTCGGCCCGATCAGTGAGAAGACGTCGCCTTCCCGGCCGTCCTCGCGGACCAGGGTGGCGGTCAGCCCGAGCCGGCGGCGGGCCTGCAGATCGGCGGTGAACCGGAAGATCGGCGCCGGCAGCAGATGCACCTCGTCGTAGATCACCAGGCCCCAGTCGCGGGCGTTGAACAGGTCGAGGTGGGTGAAGGCGCCCTTGCGGCGCGAGGTCAGCACCTGGTACGTGGCGATGGTGACCGGGCGGATCTCCTTGCGCTCGCCGGAGTACTCGCCGATCTCGTCGGCGGTCAGCGAGGTGCGGGCGACCAGCTCCCGCTTCCACTGCCGGCCGGCGACCGTGTTGGTGACCAGGATCAGCGTGGTCGCCTTGGCCTCGGCCATCGCCGCCGCACCGACCAGCGTCTTGCCGGCACCGCAGGGCAGCACCACCACGCCGGAGCCGCCGGCCCAGAACTGCTCGACCGCCTCCTGCTGGTAGGACCGCAGCGACCAGCCGGGACGCCCGTCGCCGCCGGCGGTGTCCAGCTCGATCGGGTGCGCCTCGCCGTCGACGTAGCCGGCCAGGTCCTCGGCCGGCCAGCCGAGCTTGAGCAGGCCCTGCTTGAGCCGGCCCCGCTCGGACGGGTGCACCGCCACCGTGTCGTCGTCGATCTTGTCGCCGAACATGCCGGCGAGCTTCTTGCTCTTGGTCACCTCGGTCAGCACGGCCCGGTCGGTGGTCCGCAGCACCAGCCCGTACGCGGGGTCGTTGGCCAGCTGCAGCCGGCCGTACCGGTCCATGGTGTCGGCGACGTCGACCAGCAGCGCGTGCGGCACCGGGTAGCGGGAGAACTTGAGCAGCGCGTCGACGACGCTCTCGGCGTCGTGCCCGGCGGCACGGGCGTTCCACAGGCCGAGCGGGGTGAGCCGGTACGTGTGCACGTGCTCGGGTGAGCGCTCCAGCTCGGCGAACGGGGCGATCGCCATCCGGCACGCGGTGGCGTCCGGGTGGTCGATCTCCAGCAGCAAGGTCTTGTCCGACTGGACGATCAGCGGTCCGTTGTTCACTGTCGGTATCCCCCTTCTGGCCGACCCACCAGTCTCGCACGCGACCGCCCGACACCGGGCGGCCCTGGTGACCGACGCCACTGTCGGAGTGACGATCGTTGCGTACCTGGTGAATATCGCAACCTCAGCGGCCGCTGCGGCGTCTTACCTCACGACGGCTGTCCTGGTCAGGACATGACCTGGAGGTACGCCAGGGCAGCGTCACACTGGCCGGTGCCGACGGACGCGTTCGATCCGCACCGTGACCCGTCCGGGCCGGAGAGGCAGCCCGGGGAGCGGCGACGCGGGCGGAGTAACGGGGGCGGGCGGTCCACACCCGTGCGACGGCCAGGTGGTGGCCGCCGGCTGCTGGCGACTCTCCAGCGAGCAGCCGGCGGCCACCACCTCAGCGAGCGGGGGTGAGCCCGACGCCGGAGGTGTACCGCACCGGGACCGGGTCGATGATCTCGCCGACGAACCGGCCGTCCAGGTGGTCCAGGAAGCCGATCAGCTGCCAGCCGCCCTGGTCTGCGTCCGGCACGAGGCGTGGTGCGTACAGGCCGGGGTGGGTGAACGGCTGGGCGGCGGCGACGTCCCACGGGCCGGTGGTGGCGGTGCCGGGCACCACCCAGATCTGGTCGGTGGTCGCGCCCCGGGCCGGCGAGACGGCGTTGTTGGTGCAGAACAGCAACAACGGCTGTCCGTCGATCACCACCACCTGCGGGACCTCCAGGTGCCCGAAGCCCGCCGGTACGGACAGCGGTGGCCGTACCTGCCAGGTGGTCAGGTCGTCCGAGGTGGCGTGCCCGATCACGCCCCGGGTGTCGGCCGGCCCGGTGGCGGACCGGGCGGTGATCAGCATGTGCCAACCGGCGCCGGCCGGGTCCGGGAAGACCCACGGGTCGCGCCACGCCTGTTCGTACCAGGCGTCCCGGTCGAGCAGTTCGTACCAGGTCGGGTCGGCCTCGACCAGCGGCTCGGTGCCGTGCCGGTGCCAGGTGATCAGGTCGTCCGAGACGGCCAGACCGATCCGCTGCACCAGCCCCTGCTCGGCCCGGCTGACCCCGGTGTAGAAGAGGTACCAGCGGCCGTCCGGACCCCGGACGGTGCTGCCGGTCCAGGTGGCGAGGTCGTCCCAGGCGGGTGCGTCCGCCGGGACCAGCGCGTCGGCGACCAGCTGCCAGTTGCGCAGGTCGGTGGAGACCGCGTGGCCGATGCTGGCGCGGTGGTGCCGCCGGTGCGGGTCGCCCAACGCCCGGGAGGCACGCAGGAAGAACACGTGCCAGCGGCCGCTGTCGTCCCGTGCGTACCAGCTGTCCCACACCCAGTGATCCGGTAGCCGAAGCATGCCGGGAAACCTAGCAGTGAATCGGTTTAGCGCCAAGTTCGCGTCGTTACCCGACGTACTGGGACGGACTTCCAGGGGGCCGGCCGACGTCGCTGCTCAGCTGCTGTCCGCCGGCGCGGCGATCGACTTGCGGCGGTGCAGCGGCATCGGCACCATGCACCGCTCGGTGGATTCGCCGTCGAGCAGGATCTCCACCGCCCGCTGGCCCATCCGCTCGTGCGGCAGCGCCGCGGTGAACAGGCCGGGCCGCAGCCAGGTGGCGATCGGGTCGTCGTCGAACGAGACGACCGAGATGTCGGTGGGCACGGTCAGCCCGGCGTCGGCGATCGCCTGGTACGCGCCGAAGGCGAGGCGGTCGTTCATGCAGATCACCGCAGTGGGTGGGACGGCTCGGGCGAGCAGGGTGCGCATCGCGGTGTAGCCGTGCTCGGGCAGCCACTCCCGGCAGAACGGCTCGGCGTACAGCGTGGCGTCGGCGGCCGACAGGGCGTGCCGGATGCCGAGCAGCCTGGCCTCGGCGGCCAGCGACACCTCCGGGTCGCGTTCCTTGAGGCGGTTGCGCCCGATCAGCGCGATCCGTTGCCGGTGGCCCTGCTTGAGCAGGGCCTCGGTGACCGCCCGACCGGCCAGTTCGTCGTCCGGCAGCACACACGGCAGGTTGTCCGGGCTGGTGGCGTTGAGCAGCACCACCGGGCCGCCCAGGATGGCCGGCGGCACGGTCAGCCGGCGGGTGGCCATCGCGGCGTAGATCACCCCGTCGACCTGCCGGTCCAGCATGGCTTCGATCGCGTACCGCTCGAACTCGGCGTCGCCCTGCGTCTCGGTGATCAGCAGTACGTGGTCGCGCTCCCGGGCGGCGTCCAGCGCACCCCGGATCAACCCACCGGCAAAACGGGTAGTTGCCACGATGTCGGACACGAAGGCAATCGTGGCGGTTTTCCTGGTCCGCAGACTTCGTGCGGCGACGTTCGGGCGGTAGCCTAGTTCTTCGGCGGCGGCGAAGACCCGCTGGTGCGCCTCGACGGAGAGGCGCGTTCCCTCCCGCCCGTTCAGCACCATCGACGCGGCGGTCTTGGACAGGCCGGCCCGGCGGGCGACATCGGCCAAGGTGGCCCGGTTCCGCACCGTTGATCCTCTTGATGGGGGTTCACTGTCCACAGCACTGCCTCCGCCGGTCATGCCCATGCTCCATCATGCGATGCCGCCCCTGGTCCGGGGCAGGCGGGCTGACCCGCCACCTGTGAACGAGCCGTTTCCGGACCGTTGCCAACTGGTCCTTGACAGCAACGAGCTTTTCGCAGCATGCTCTGCTAAATCAGTTTAGCTAACCGATCCGCCAGGGCAGTCACGGCGGAACCCCAGCCGACGGCGCACCGCAGCCGTCGCAGGCGAAACATCACGAACCGCTGCGCCGCGTGGGATCGGCGGGGCGGCGACAACTCAAGGAGTCCCGAGATGCGTAGATATGCGCGGAAGCTCCACGCCGGTCGCCCGGCGCTGGCGCTGGCGCCGCTGATGGCGGCGGCCCTTGCCATCACCGCCTGCTCGGCCCCGGGTGCCGACCCGGTCACCGAGGACGGCGGTGACACCGAGGTCAGCACCGAACTGGGCAGCGACCCGATCACCCTGGAGATGTACGCCGAGACCGGCTTCCCGCTGGCCAAGGCGCTCGCCGACGAGTTCAGCAACCAGTACCCGAACGTCACGTTCAACGTGCGCGAGGACCAGTTCACCGTCATCGTCGAAAACGCCCCCCGGGTGCTGGCCGGCGACAACGCGCCGGACATCATCCGGCTGCCCACCATGATCGACCTGGTCTCCGACGGCCTGCTGAAGAACCTCGACCCCTACTTCGACGCGTACGGCTGGGACAGCTTCCCCGCCTCGCAGCTGGAGCAGCTGCGGATCGCCGACGACGGCACCCGGGGCAGCGGCTCGCTCTACGGCATGGGCCTCGGCTACAGCGTCACCGGCGTGTTCTACAACAAGGAACTCGCCGAGCAGGTCGGGATGACCGAGCCGCCGGCGACCATCGCCGAGTTCGAGGAGCTGCTCGCCGCGGCCAAGGACGCCGGCATCCAGCCGATCATGCAGTTCAACCAGGACACCGCCGGGATCAACTTCCCGCACCAGGCGCTGCAGAACCAGTACGGCGACCCGCAGGAGATCGCCGACTGGATCTTCCAGAAGGAAGGCGCCACCTTCGACACGCCGGCCGCGCTCAAGGCCACCCAGACCATCGAGAAGTGGGCCCAGGCCGGCTACTTCCCGGCGGACGCCAACGCCATCGACTACACCGCGATGATGGGCCAGTTCCAGGAGGGCAACGGCCTGTTCATGTTCAACGGTGACTGGGAGTCGGGCAACCTGGACGCCAACATGGCGGGCGAGGTCGGCTTCTTCCTGTTCCCGGGGGAGACCGCGGACGCCTCGCACGTGGCGATGTCCGCCCCGAACACCTTCGGGGTCGGCGCCAAGGCGAAGAACCCCGACGCCGCCGCCTTCTTCCTGAACTGGGTGCACACCAACGAGAAGGCCCGGGAGATCTCGGTGCAGGTCGGTGGCTCCAGCCCGGGCGGCCCGGCCGACCTCGAGGTGCCGACCGCGGCCGAGGGCACCGTACTCGCCCAGACCCTCGCCGCCAGCGGGCAGCTGGCCGAGGAGAACGGCGCGGTGGACTTCACCGCCAACGCGACCGGCTCGATCTTCGCCTCGGCGATCACCCCGGAGCTGCAGAAGCTGATCGTCGGCGAGCAGACCCCGGAAGGGTACGTGCAGGCGGTCCAGGCCCAGTACGAAGAGGAACTGTCTCGATGACGCTGCCCGCTACCGGCAGCACGTCACCCGCGCGGGCCCACCGGAACCGGTGGGCCCGTTCGGGCCGCTGGTCCGGCTGGTTGTGGGTGGTGCCGGCCCTGGTGATGTACGTGGTCTTCGTGGTCCGCCCGTTGACGCTCACCTTCCAGTACTCGCTCTACGACTGGAACGGCATCGGCGTCGCGCGGTGGGCCGGGCTGGACAACTACCTCACCGTCTTCACCGACTCCGACCTGCTGAAGATCATCGGGAACGCGTTCGTGCTGATCGTCTTCTTCAGTTTCATCCCGGTCGGGGTCGGGTTGCTGGTGGCCAGCCTGGTCCGGCGGATGGCCACCGGTCTGTTCGGCACCGCCGTACGGACGATTCTGTTTCTCCCGCAGGTCATCCCGCTGGTCGCCGCCGGCATCGCGTGGAGCTGGCTGCTCTCGTCGTCCGGCGTGGTCAACCAGGTGCTGCGCGCCGTCGGCCTGGGCGGGCTGGCCCGGCCGTGGCTCGGCGACTTCGACACCGCCCTGCCGTCGGTCGGCATGATCGGCGCCTGGGTCTCCCTCGGCCTGTGCACCATCCTGCTGATCACCGGGATCGGCAAGATCGACCCGAGCCTGTACGAGGCGGCCCGGATGGACGGCGCCGGCCCGGTCCGGGAGTTCTTCGCGGTCACCCTGCCCGGCCTGCGCCGCGAGATCGGCGTCTGTCTGACGGTGACCGTCATCGCGGCGCTGGCCAGCTTCGACATCGTCTATATCTCCACCAGCGGCGGCCCGGGGTACCAGACCACCGTGCCGGGCCTGGAGATCTACCGGCTGGCGTTCGCCCAGCGGCAGGTCGGCCTCGCCTCCGCGCTGGCCATCGTGCTGATGGCGCTGGTGCTGCTCTGCGTACTGCCGATCCAGCGTCTGACCCGGGAGGAGAAGGGATGAGGCTCAGTCGCAGCGAGCAGGTGACCGGGCGGGTCTTCCTGATCCTGCTGGTCCTGGTCACCCTGCTGCCGTTCGTGAGCATGCTGTCGGCGGCGTTGCAACCCCGGGGAACGGTGCCGACCGGGCTGACCTGGCCGTCCGACCCGCAGTGGGGCAACTTCGCCGACGCCTTCACCGTGGCCAACATGGGCGCGCTGCTCAAGTCCAGCGGCCTGATCGTCGCCGGGGTGGTGCCGGTCGCCGTGGTGATCGCGACCATGGCCGGCTTCGGCCTCGGCCACCTGAAGATCCCCGGCGCCCGGTTCGTCTTCGTCTTCTTCCTGCTCGGTCTGACCATGCCGTTCGAGGCGGTGATCACCCCGCTGTACTACCAGATCCAGGACTTCGGTCTGCTGAACACCCGGTGGGCGATCATCCTGCCGCTGATCGGGCTCTTCATGCCGTTCGGCGTGTTCTGGATGCGTACCCACTTCATCAACGTGCCGGCCGAGCTGTCCGAGGCGGCCCGGGTCGACGGCAGCAGCACCTGGCAGCTGTTCTGGCGGATCCACCTGCCGCTGGCCCGGCCGGCGATCGCCTCGCTGACCATCCTGCTGTTCCTCTGGACGTGGAACCAGTTCCTGCTGGCCATCGTGCTCGTCGACGACGGCACCAAGCGGACCATGGCCGGGGCGCTCGGCGCCTTCCAGGGGCAGTGGGGCACCGACCAGGTGCTGCTGTGCGCCGGGTCGCTGCTGATCCTCACCCCGACGCTGATCGTCTTCCTGATCTTCCAGCGTCAGTTCATCAAGGCCCTGCTGCAAGGGTCGGTGAAGGGGTGACCGCGTCCGACCAGCCGCTCGTGCAGGGCGACGTCGCCGACGGCTTCGGCCGGGTCGCCGACGTGTTCCGGGACAACTTCGCCACCCGGGGCGAGGTCGGCGCCGGCCTGGCCGTCTACGTCGACGGACGCCCGGTCGTCGACCTGTACGGCGGGCTCGCCGATCCGCGTACCGGACGGGTCTGGCAGCGGGACACCCCGGCGGTGGTCTTCTCCTGCACCAAGGGCATCCTGGCGGTCTGCGTCTACCTGCTGGTGCAGTCCGGCCGGCTGGACCTGGCCGCCCCGGTCACCCGCTACTGGCCCGGGTTCGGTCGCAACGGCAAGGCCGACATCGTGGTCCGCGACCTGCTCACCCACCGGGCCGGCCTGCCGGCGCTGGACCGCGATTTGACCCGGGAACAGGTGCTGGCCTGGGAGCCGGTGATCGCCGCGATCGAGGAGCAGACCCCGCTGTGGCAGCCGGGTACGGCGTACACGTACCACGCGTTGACCTACGGCTGGCTGGTCGGCGAGGTGATCCGGCGGGTCACCGGCGTACCGGTCGGGGAGTTCGTCCGCGACACCCTGGCCGGGCCGCTCGGCCTGCGGACCTGGATCGGGCTGCCGGCCGCCGAGCGGGACAGCGTGGCCTGGACGCTGGCCCCGCCGGACAACCCGGTCAGCTACCCGGACCGGGTCAGCGAGCGGTCGCTGACCATGGGCGGCGCGTTCGACTTCCCGGCGGACGCCGCCGGCCTGGTCAGCTTCAACGACCCGGCCGTCCAGGCGGCCGAGGTTCCCGGGGCCGGTGGGGTGAGCTCCGCCGTCGGCCTGGCCCGGCTGTACGCCGCCTGCGTCGCGCCGGTGGCCGGACCACCGTTGCTGACCACCGCCTCGGTGGACGACGCGGTGGTGGTGCGCTCGCAGGGCCGGCAGCGGTACGGCGGCCCGGACGCCGGGCAGCGCTGGGGGACCGGCTTCCTGCTCGGGTCGCCCCGGATCCGCCCGATGCTCGGCGACCGCAGCTTCGGTCACGACGGGGCGGGCGGGCATCTGGGCTTCGCTGACGACCGCTACCGGGTCGGCTTCGGGTACGTGCTGAACCAGATGGGGCCGGCGGACGACGACCGGGCCAACCGGCTGACCGCCGCGTTGCGGGACTGCCTGGACTGAAGGCTCCGACCGGTGTCCCCCGTCGGGCTCGGAGCGGGTATCCCCCGTCCCACCAGCAACAACTATATGTCCAGCCGATTTCTGGCACGTGTCTTGACATGGCCCGATCATGGCGAGCATGCTCAGCTAAATCAGTTTAGCGTCGATCTGCACGCTCAGTTCGGCTGCCGGGTCCCCCCTTCATAACCCCCTGGCCCGCAGGCCGGCCTGGGCACACGCGCTCGCGCGGAAAGGAATGGACGCATGACCCTCCGCAAGAAGGCGGTTGCCCTGCTCGCCGCAGCCGCGGTGCTGAGCACCGCCGGGGCGGCGAACGCCCAGGGCGGCGACGGCGGCGGCATCACCACCGGCATCCAGAGCATCACTCCGATCACCGAGGTCTACACGTACGGCCAGCGGGTCTCCGCCGTGGCGGTCGAGTACGGCGAGATCGTCAACCCCGACTCGATCGACCCGAGCACGTACACCGTGTCGGACACCGTGTACAACTTCCGGTTCAACCCGATCGAGGACCTGACCAAGATGGCCGACCGGACCATCACCAACGTCTACACCAACAGCCGGGCGCACACCCGGTTCGACCAGCGGTCGGTCACCGGACGCTACGTGATCATCGAACTCGACCCGGCCGACGTGGGCGGCTGGACCGTGATCGTCTCGAAGTGCCCGACCTTCCTGTGCACGGTCAAGGTCAACCCGGATCTACCGACCACGCTGACCCAGCGCAAGCGGATCCACGCCAAGCCGGGCAACGGCAACGGTCTGGGGCCGGTGCTCGCACCGGGCACCCCGCACCGGGTCCGGGCGATGACCGAGGAGCCGGTGAACCTGCTGGTCGACGAGTTCGCCTACGACTCGTACCTGAGCGGCGGCATGGTGCTGCCGTACCACTACCACCTGCCGAAGAACTACGACCCGGCCAAGCGGTATCCGCTGATGGTCGTGCTGCCCGGCCACGGGATGGGCTTCGACGGGGACAACACCGGGGTACAGATCGCGGCGGACATCCCCGCGGTGGCCTGGCTGGAGCGTAAGTGGACCGGCAGCGACGAGGACGTGATCGTGCTCGCCCCGCAGAACCAGCGGGTCGGTGCGGCGGCCGAGGCCGCGCTGCTGATCAAGCTGATCGACCAGTTCGTCGACGAGTACAGCGTCGACCCCACCCGGATCTACACCACCACCGTCTCCTACGGATCGCAGCTGGCCTGGGCGGCGTTCGAGCAGCGGCCGGATCTGTTCGCCGCCGGTCTGATCACCGGTGGGTTCCAGATCAACGAGGAGCAGGCCGCCGCGGTGGCCGAGGCGGAGATGCCGGTGTACGTCACCCACGGCGTCAACGACCACCTGCTGAACATCTCGCTGGGACGCAACTCCCGCGACGCGCTGCAGGCGGCGCACGCGGCGCAGGGCAAGAGCGAGCAGGAGATCGCCGACCTGGTGCGCTACACCGAGTACGAGAACGACGCGTTCTCGCTGCCCGACTACCACGCCGCCTACGGTCCGACGTACGAGGACCGCAGCATCCTGAAGTGGCTGCTCAGCCAGCGCAACGACAGCGCCTCCTGAGCCGACGGACCCGGGTCCGGGTAACCGGGTCCGGGTCAGCCTGACTACCGCCCGACCGTGAGCCCGTCGGAGGATCGCCGGATCCTCCGACGGGCTCACGCGTGTCTCCGGCCGCCAGCCCTGGCTCCACGGTCCGGCAACCACCTCTCGAAACGGTTCGAGTCAATGTTGTTATCGTAAACAAGCAGCGGCTGGCTGAAAGTGCTCGGCGGGTCGATGGGCAGTGAGGGTGCAGCAGCTTTCCCAGTTGCATCGTTACAATGCGCCCGAGACTGATCCAGTTGTCTCGATGTATTGAAGGTGTTAGCGATAACACCTATGCTCCTGCTGTGGGGCGCGGGGCACGTCCCACCTGCTTCCACCGGCCTTGTCGGGAGTCGGCCGGGTGTGGTGGCCGGCAGCGTTCCCGCCTTCCGAGCCGGGCCTCGGGCGCCGAGCGTTGCGGGCCGGGCGAGTCCACCTCGGTGAAGCGTCCCCGGGCCACGCCGTGCGACGCGGCTGTCCGGCGGTGCCGGTGCCTGCTGGCGTCGGCCACGGTGCCCAGCCCGCACCGTGGCCGACGCCGCCATCCCAACTTGCGATTCCGCTGAACCTTGCTGCCTGGGTACCCGGCGCCGTCGGCACCCATCCCGGAAAGGAACTCCAGTGCGACAAACAGCTGTCAAACGAGCAGTGCTGCTCGCGGCGGCCGGTGGCCTGGTCGCCTCGGCGGCGACCGTGGTCCTGCCCGCAACCGCCGCCGCAGCCGCCGGATGCTCTGTGGACTACGCCGTGTCGTCCCAGTGGCCCGGCGGATTCGGCGCCAACGTCACCGTCACCAATCTCGGAGACCCGATCGACGGCTGGACCCTCACCTGGTCGTACACCGCTGGACAACAGGTCACCCAGGCGTGGAACACGTCGCTGACCCAGAGCGGGGCACAGGTGACCGCGCGCAATGTCAGCTGGAACAGCGCGATCGCGACGAACGGCACCGCCTCGTTCGGGTTCAACGGCTCCTGGAACAACAGCAGCAACCCGACGCCCGGCTCGTTCACCCTCAACGGAACGGTCTGCACCGGAGGCGTGACCGACCCGACCACCGCTCCGCCCACCACCGTCCCGCCCACGACGGCTCCGCCGACCACCGCCCCGCCCACCACGGCTCCGCCGACGACACCGCCGCCGTCAGGGGATTACACGAATCCGGTGGTGTGGCAGGACTTCGCGGATGTGGAGGTGATCCGGGTCGACGACACGTACTACATGACGGCGTCGACGATGCATTATTCGCCGGGTGCGCCGATTCTGCGGTCGTACGATCTGGTGAACTGGGAGTTCGCGGGGCATGCGGTGCCGAGGTTGGAGTTCGGGTCGAAGTACGACCTGTCGGGGGCGCAGCGGGGGTATGTGCGGGGGATCTGGGCGTCGACGTTGAACTACCGGCGGAGCAACGGGACGTACTACTGGGCGGGTTGTATCGATTTCAGTCAGACGCACATGTACACGTCGCGGTCGGTGGAGGGGCCGTGGACGAAGCATGCGACGTTGCCGTGTTACTACGACGCGGGGTTGTTGTTCGACGATGATGACACGCCGTATGTGGCGTACGGTAACGGGACGATCAGTGTGGCGCAGTTGTCGGCGGATGGTCGGTCGCAGGTGCGGGCGCAGCAGGTGTTCCAGACGCCGTCGAGTGTGGGGACGCTGGAGGGGGCGCGGTTCTACAAGCGGAACGGTAGCTATTACATCTGGTTGACGCGGCCGGCGAACGGTCAGTACGTGCTGCGGTCGACGAACGGGCCGTTCGGGCCGTACGAGATGCGGCAGGTGCTGCTGGATCTGCCGGGGCCGATCTCGGGTGGTGGGGTGCCGCATCAGGGTGGTCTGGTGCAGACGCAGAACGGTGACTGGTACTACATGGCGTTCGTGGACGCGTATCCGGGTGGGCGGATGCCGGCGTTGGCGCCGATCACCTGGACGGGTGACGGATGGCCGCAGCTGCAGACGGTCAACGGCCGGTGGGCGGTGAACTACCCGCGGCCCAACCTGCCGGCGCCGCCCCGGGCGGTGAAGCCGTTGACCGGGGTGGACACGTTCGCGGGAACCACGCTGGGGCCGCAGTGGGAGTGGAACCACAACCCGGACAACTCCCGGTGGTCGGTGAACGACGGGCTGCGGTTGTCCACCGCGACCGTGACGAATGATCTCTACAGTGCGCGGAACACGTTGACGCACCGGATTCAGGGGCCGACGTCGACGGCGACGGTCGAGTTGGACTATTCGTCGATGCGCGACGGTGACCGGTCGGGGCTGGCGATGTTGCGGCAGTCGTCGGCGTGGATCGGAGTACGTCGCGACAACGGTTCGACCCGGGTGGTGATGACCAACGGTCTGACGATGGACAGCAACTGGAACACCATCGGGACCGGTGTCGAGGTGGCGAGTGCGCCGGTGTCGGGGGGTCGGATCTGGCTGCGGGCGAATGCTGATATCCGGCCGGGTGCAGGGCGGCAGGCGCGGTTCTCGTACAGCACGGACGGGGTGAACTTCACGTCGTTCGGGCCGGCGTTCACGCTCAACAACGAGTGGCAGTTCTTCATGGGTTACCGGTTCGGGATCTTCAATTACGCGACGCAGGCGCTCGGCGGTTCCGTCACCGTCCGACGGTTCGAACTCAGTACGCCATGAGCGTCGGTCGCGACTTCAGGAGAGGAAAAGGAATGAGAAGGCCCAGAAGTGTACGCACGATGGTCGCGATCTCCGCGACGATCGCGCTGTCGACAGGAATGGCGGTGGCGGTAGCCACCTCAGCCAGCGCGGCGTCGACGTTGGGTGCCGCCGCCGCCGAGAGCGGCCGCTACTTCGGCGCCGCCACCAACTCGTTCATGCTGAACCGCCAACCCCACGCCACC
>Ga0207774_100303_pt1 | contig 20526 bp, 21 predicted proteins | sample TtaePargueraPR_13_FD_187754 | JGI IMG/M metagenome (GOLD analysis project Ga0207774, IMG submission 187754) | Aerobic enrichment media microbial communities from Bioluminiscent Bay, La Parguera, Puerto Rico - Tt and M2 (2) (SPAdes) | ecosystem: Environmental > Aquatic > Marine > Unclassified ... | reverse complement strand
AGGGAACGCGGGAAACCCTTCAAAGTCGCAACAATCGCTCTCGCAAGAAAAATCCTCGTCATCGCAAACGCCGTCATCAGAGACCAAAAACCTTATGCTCCATGAGACAACAAACACAGTTGCCAGAAATCAGGGTGAGCGAAGCGAACGCTTTTGTAGTTTGAAACCGGACGCGCTTACAGCGCGAATTATGTCTGGATTCCGGATCAGCATTCGGCTTCGCCTCATTTGTCCGGAATGACGAAAGCAAAGCGTATTCCAGTGGACGACCAGCTCAATACCGCTTCAGGAGCCGCTCCAGATAGTCCAGCTCCAGCTTCGGCCGGGACGGATCGGAAAAGCGGCGGCGAAGTTCCTCGAGGATCCGTCTGGCCCGCTGAACGTCGATTTCGTCGGGGATACGCACCCGGTTGTTGAAATCCGGTCCTTCGGTGCGGCGCGGACGGCCGAGCGGATCTTCGTCCAGGGGCGAGGGGCCGCTGGGAGACCCCGCGCCTTCGCCCTGACCCATCATTTGCTCGGTCAGGCCCTGTGCGCCGCGCCTCAGGGCGTCGAGAGCGTCGCCCTGCTGTCCGAGCGCCTGCTGTCCTTGGCCTTCGCCGAGGGATTCCTGCGCCTGGCCCATGGACTCTCCGGCTTCGCCCAAAGCTTCGTTCTGGCCCATGCCGTTCTGGCCGAGCTGCTCCATGAGCTGCTGGAGCTGCTGGGCAAGGTCACCCTGGCCCTGCTGAAGCTGCTGCAGCATCTGTTCAAGCTGTTCCTGGGTCAATTGCTGCTGGCCCTGGCCCGGTTGACCCTGCTGCGGCTCGGTCCGTTGCTGCTGCTGGTCCTGATTGAACTTGTGCGTCTCGTCCATGAGCTGCTGCTGGCGCTGGATCATTTCGCCGAGCTGGTTGAGCATTTCCATCATTTCGCTGGACATGCCGTTCGGTGTCATTTGCGGCCGGCCGGCCTGGAGGTTTTCCAGCATCTGCTGCATCTGGGCCAGCAGCTCGCGGGCCGCATCGCGCGATCCCGTTTTCGCCAGTTCCTCGATCCTGTCCAGCATTTCGCTCAGGTCCTGCTGGTTGAGGGTCTGCTGATTGCTGTCGAAGGGCTGCATCGCCTGCGGGTTCTGCCGCATCTGTTCGGCCAGCGCCTGCATGTATTCGTTCAGCGCTTCGCGAAGCTGCTGGGTGAGCTTTTCGATCTCCTCGTCGCTCGCGCCTTCCTCCAGCGCCTTGCGCAGAGCCTCCTGCGCGTCCCGCAGCTTGCGTTCGGCTGCCGACAGGTCGCCATCCTCGATCGACAGGGCGAGATCCCAGAGGAGCGGCAGCATCGCCTTCAGATTCTCGTCCGTCTCGGCGTGCACGAGCTGGCCGTAAGCGAACCGCATGCCGAGATAATCGCGCGGTTTGTAGTCGAACAGTTCCGGCGCCAGCATCAGCGCATCGAAGGCGGTGATGACCTGGGCGTGATTTTGCGCGTCGAGCGCCAGATTGCGGCGCTGCTCGACGACCGCGCGTGCAAGCGGCTTGCCGAAACGGCGCTGAGGCAGGGTGATCCGGTAGGATGGGGAAAGCCCCTCCTGGCTGGCCTGGTCCCGCGCCATCAGAGTCAGGTCGACTTCCGATCCCGCCCAGGGATGGGAGGTCAGGTCGCGCATGGTTTCCGCCGTCTTGGCGGTGCCGGCGCGCGGCGGCAGGGAAAGCGGGAATTGCGGCGCCTCGACCAACGGCCGCGGCGTGCGGTCCATGTGGTCCGGATCGGGCAGGGGCGCGATGCGGGCTTCCGCCGCGACGACCCCGTAATCGTCATTCACCAGATAGGAAAATTTCAGCGCGCCGCTGAGCTGTTCCTCCGGATCGTCCGTCAGCCGGATTTCCGGAGCGTCGTCCGGGCGCACCGCGAAGACGAAGCTCATCAGCGGCTCTTCGCCGTTGCGCAGCTCGACAATCCCGGTGGTTTCCAGATTGAGGCGCCGCTCCACGGGCAAGAGTTTCTTGAGGTCCGGATCCTGGGTCTCGCCGGTGTCCTCCGGCTCGATGACCGCGGGTTCCGCGTCGTCGGCTCCAGCGAAGGTCATCACCAGGTCACGCGCGCCCTGCGTCCGCACGACGAGCACAGAGCCTTCCGGCACGGAGACCGGCGCGCCCGGTTCCCGGAGCTGCGCGCTTTCCCCGGTCAGATAGATCGGCGCTTCGCTGGTATAAAGCGGCGGGGTCACCCAGGCATCGAGCCGGCTGGGCGGCTCGACGGTCTTGAACGGGTTCTGAAAGGCCGAAACGAGCCGGCCCAGATGGTCCCCGCTCGCGGTCGCAAAGCCGACGACGAGCAGACAGGCCGCCAGAACGCGGAACGCCCAGGGATCGCGCCGGTAGGCCCGGGGATCCGGCGCCTTGGAGCGGATCGCCGCCACGGCTTCTGCGGTCCGGCGCAGATGAAGCGCCCAAATGGCGCGGCTTTCCGGATTTTCGGCGCCGACCGACAGTTCGTCCTCCAGGGCGGTCAGCGGCCGGTGGGCGTAGCCGGAGGATTTCTCGACACGGGAGAGCGCATCTTCGCGCGTCGGCCAGGACAGCCTGAACAGGTCTCTGGCGGCCCAGACGGCGGCCGCGACAAAACCGATCACGCCCAAAGGACCGGCCCAGGCAGGCAGCATCAGCCAGAGGCCGAGCCAGGAGAGGCCGACAAACAGTCCGACGATCACGAGAACAGGCAGGAGGGCGCGCCACAGACGCTCCAGGAACAGGGCCAGCCGGCTGTGCCGGACGAGTCCTTCCAGACGGGCTTTAATGAAACTTCGCCGCTCGTCGGGCCCGGGTGTTTCCGGACGGTTGGGATCCTGCTTGCTGTCGTTCGGGCTCAAGAGCACCTCCGGTTCATATCCCGCAGAGGCCGCTCTCGTTGAAACAGCGCAGCCCGCAGGACCTGCCCACCTGACAATAAGGTGAGGCAAAGCAGCCCGTCCGGCAACCTGTTCGAACAACTAATTGTCAGAAGATTTGGTCACGAACCCTTGAGCCAATCCGGTATCCGGTCGAGGCCGAGAAGCTCTTCGTAGCTGGTCCTTGGCCGGACGACCGCGAATTGGTCAGCGTTTACGAGCACTTCCGGCACGAGCAGGCGGGTATTGTAGGTGCTGGACTGAACCGCGCCATAAGCGCCGGCCGAATAGATCGCCAGCATATCCCCAGCATTCACCTTCGCCATGTCCCGGTTCTGGGCAAGAAAATCGCCGGTTTCGCACACGGGACCGACAATATCGGCCTTGATTCGCCCGCCGTCACCCGCATTTTCCCGCACCGGCCGGACTTCGTGATAGGCCTCGTAAAGGGTCGGACGGATAAGGTCGTTCATCGCCGCGTCGACGATCACGAAGGTCTTGTCCGCTCCCTCCTTGACGTAGATGACGCCGGTGACCAGGATGCCCGCGTTGCCGGCAATCATGCGGCCCGGCTCGAACATCACCTTGCAATCCAGTTCGCGCACATGCTTCTTGACCACCTGCGCATAGGCGTCCGGATGCGGCGGCGGATTGTTGTCGGTGATATAGGGAATGCCGAGCCCACCACCGAGATCCACGTGATCGATGCGGTGGCCTTCCGCGCGCAGGCCGGAGATCAGCTCTCCCAGCCTCGCGAAAGCATTGTCGAAGGGCTCCAGTTCGGTGATCTGCGACCCGATATGCATGTCGATACCGGTGACTTCGATACCGGGCAGACCGGCCGCTTCGGCGTAAACCTCACGGGCGCGCTGCCAGGGAATGCCGAACTTGTTTTCCGCCTTGCCGGTCGCGATCTTGGCGTGGGTTTTCGCATCCACGTCCGGATTGATGCGCATGGAAACCCGCGCGGTCCGGCCCATCGCACCGGCGACCCGCGAAAGCTGCTGCAGCTCCGGCTCGGATTCGACGTTGAAGCAGAGAATATCCTCTTCAAGCGCGTAGGCCTGTTCCGCTTCGGTCTTGCCGACACCGGAAAAAACGATCTTGCCGGCCGGAACGCCCGCGGCCCGGGCACGGCGCAGCTCACCTTCGGAAACCACGTCCATCCCGGCGCCGAGTTTGGCCAGCGTCTTCAGCACCGCCTGGTTCGAATTCGCCTTCATGGCATAGCAGACCAGCGAAGGAATATCGCCGAAGGCGGAGGCAAAGACCTGATAGTGCCGGGTCAGGGTCGCCGTGGAGTAGCAGTAAAAGGGCGTGCCGACCTGGCGCGCGATTTCCTGGATCGCAACGTCTTCCGCATAAAGCTCGCCGTTCTTGTAGTCGAAATGGTGCAAGGGATGCCCTCGTATGGCCGCGTTTTCCGTGCTGTGCCGGCCGCTTATTGAATCAGGAAATCCAGAAAGAACGGCTTGTCGCTCTGCGGTTCTGCCGGGGGCAGCGTTTGCTCGACGACAGCCGGGTCCACCGCGGCATTTTCCGGCGTCACCGGCGCGCCCGGATCGTCCAGGGAGCCCTTTCGGCCGCACCCGGCCACGGTCAGGCCCAGACAGAGGCCGAGCAGCGCCAGAGTTTTGAACCGGGATGTCATAATCTCGAATGCCCTTTTACGGAAAACCTTTACCGCTCTTCTCCTCGCATGGTGGACCGAATTCGGCAAGCTCGGTCGGCCCCGACATGCGAAGATAAGAGGCCGCTCAACCTTTCGACAGCGCTTTCAGCCAGCGGCGCGCCTGTTTGCGCACATTGACCGGTGAGGTACCGCCATAGCTGGTCCGGCTGCGCACGGACTTGTCGACGGAAAGCACGGAGAAGACTTCCTCTGTGATTTTCGGCTCGACCGCCTGCATGTCCTCCAGCGGGATCTTGTGCAGCTCGAGGTTTCTTTCAACGGCGATGGCGACGATCCGTCCGGTGATATGGTGCGCATCGCGGAAAGGCAGGCCGAGCACGCGCACCAGCCAGTCCGCCAGGTCGGTCGCGGTGGAATAGCCGGATCCGGCGGCCTTTTTCATGGCCTTGGTCACCGGTTCCAGGTCGCGCACCATGCCGGTCATGGCCGCGAGAGCCAGCGAAACGCTGGCCAGGCCGTCGAAGGCCTGTTCCTTGTCTTCCTGCATGTCCTTGGAATAGGCGAGCGGCAGGCCCTTCATCATTACCAGAAGCGCCTGGAGCGAGCCGTAGATGCGGCCGGTCTTGGCGCGCACCAGCTCGGCCGCGTCCGGGTTCTTCTTCTGCGGCATGATCGACGAGCCGGTCGAGAACTTGTCGGACAGTTTCACGAAGCCGAACTGCGCGGAACACCAGATCACGATTTCCTCGGCCAGGCGGGAGAGATGCATCGCGGTGAGCGACGCCGCGGCGAGCGCCTCGATGACGAAATCCCGGTCCGAGACGGCGTCCAGAGAATTGGCCGACGGCCGGTCGAAACCGAGCGCTTCGGCGGTCATGTGCCGGTCGATCGGGAAAGAGGTTCCGGCAAGCGCGGCAGCCCCGAGCGGACACTCGTTCATGCGCTTGCGCGCGTCGCGCACCCGGCCCCGGTCGCGGGAGAACATTTCCACGTAGGCCAGCAGATGGTGGCCGAAGGTGACCGGCTGAGCCGACTGAAGATGCGTGAAGCCGGGCATCACGTCGGACGCATGGGTTTCCGCCTTTTCCGCCAGCACCTGCATCAACTCGCTCAGCTGAGCGTCCAGCGTGTCGAGCGTATCGCGCACCCAGAGGCGGAAATCGGTCGCCACCTGGTCGTTCCTCGACCGCGCGGTATGCAGACGCCCCGCCGCCGGGCCGGCGATTTCGGCAAGCCGGGCTTCGACATTCATGTGAATGTCTTCCAGCGCCCGGGAGAAGGTAAATTCGCCGCGCTCGATCTCTGACAGGATTGTGTCTAGACCTTGAACGATCTTGTCTGCATCGTCCTGCGTCACGATGTCCTTTTCGGCGAGCATGCGCACATGGGCTTTCGAGCCGTCGATGTCTTGCTTATATAGCTTCCGGTCGTAGTCGATGGAGGCGTTGATCTCCTCCATGATGGCGTCCGGTCCTTCGGCGAACCGGCCTCCCCACATGCGATTGCTCATGTCCTGTCCCTTAAGAGGCGCCTCTTTGCGAGGTGTGAACGAATGACGAAGCCAACCGAACCCGCAAAAAGCTCCAGACGCGGCCTTCTCGCCGCCGGGCTCGCAGGCGCAGCGGCCGCTGTAGCGGCTCTATACGTGATCGCCGGTCCGAATGGCAACATTGCCGGCGCTGAAAGCTGCACGGCGGCACTGAAGACGGCTGAAGCATCGAAACCCTTCGCCACCGGCGAAGTCGCGGCCTTCCTGCCGGCAAGCCAGCCGCTGGATCTGAAAAACCTGACCTTCAAGGGCCCCGACGACCGGCAGATGACCGTCGCAGATTTCAAGGACAGGACCATCCTCCTCAATCTCTGGGCGACCTGGTGCGCGCCTTGCCGCAAGGAAATGCCGGCCCTGGACCGGCTTCAGGCCGATATGGGGGATGACGGCTTCCAGGTGGTCGCGGTGAACCTGGACCGCGGCGGACCGGAAAAGCCGAAAGCCTTTCTCGACGACATCGGCGTCGGCAACCTGACCTATTATCAGGACAGTTCGAACGACATGCTGAAGGATTTGAGGAAGGTCGCCCGGGCGACAGGCCTTCCGACGACAATCCTGGTCAGTCCGGAAGGATGCGAGATCGGAACAATGTACGGCCCCGCCGAATGGGCATCGGGCGAGGCCAAAGCGCTCATCGAGAGCATTGTGAAGGGGCCGGAAACCAGTCAGGCGTCCGGCTAGCTCCTCGGGCGTTCAAGCGCGAACGCGGAATGCCCCACAGACCCTAGACTGTGATGTCTACGGCTTCGCCGAGGCCCGGGATCTTGCGGGACTCCCGCCGCCGTTCTTCTTCGTTCGCCTGGGCTTCGTCGAGACGCGCAGCGACCTGACGTTCCTGTTCGTTCTGGTCGCGAATGGCATTGGTCGCAAGCTGGCTGCGGACGTCGGCCGCAGCAGAAGAGGCTCCGGATACACTTGCCATGAACTCGTACTCCCTTTGGCGCGATAAGATTGATTCCGCGCAAGATGTTTAAACCGAGATATCGACCTGCCCGCCGAGACCCTTTCCCGGATCACGCGCCTGCGCCCGGTTCTCAAGCTGTTCGGCCTGCCGGGTCAGATAATCCGCACGGCTGGAACTGAAATCCGCCTGGCGCTGAACCGTTTCGGCCACAGCTTCCGACTGACGGGCATTGATCGCCTTCGCCTGCTCCGCGGCCTTTTCCGGGCGCGGTGCATAAGCCGAAGGCTGAAATGCCCCATGTCCAATTGCTTCAGGCACGGTGGTTCCAATCCGCGAAATCGTTCATCTTCCATTTTGTACTAAAGGCCTGAAATTAAACGTAAATCGTGGGGCTGATTTTGAATTTTGCTTGCGCGGTTATTGCCAGAGCGAAGAGAATTTATTTAAAAATTGAAGTATTTCTCAGTAACCGCCTGAAAAGAAACTGTTTCCGCGCTCAGCATCACGTAGCGGCATCTGCCAGCATGGGTTTCAACACGTAAGGGCAGATACGGCTGATTGTTGCCGGAAACGGGGAAAATCCGGGTGCCGTTAAGAAATTCCAGGGAAGAAGGAAGTCAGGCGGTCACGTCGACCTGGGTGCCGAGACCCGGAGCCGGGGCGGCCTGGACGGACTGAAGGTTCTCGGCGCCTTCCTGAAGAAGCGCAACCAGGTTGGCATCCTGCTGGGCCGCCATTTTCATCATCGCAGACTGCAACGCCTGGCCTGTCTGGGCCTGGGTCATGGCGACATAGCTGCTGGCAATTCCGACGCTGTCCATGCTTGGACGGGACCTCCTGGTTCGCACGGACACTCTATCGCCCCTGCCCTTAAGCATGCGTTAACAAAGGCTTACTTTTTCAGATCGGATTCTAGGCATGGGAAATATGGCCAGGCGTGTTCAGCTCGGTCCAGTCGGTCAAAAGGAGACCTCATCCTAAGGAAGCGATAAAATCTTGACCGAGCGCCTTGCGGCGCACCTTACCGGACGGGGTGCGCGGGAGCTGATCCACGATCTCGTAGGCCTTGGGACGCTTGTAGTCCGCAAGAAGCTTGGCCGCGTGTCCGGCCAGGGCCTCCTGATCGAAGCAATCGGGATCGCGCGGCACCACGAAGGCCGTGATCAGGCTTACGCCCGCGCTTTGCGGAACCGCGGTGACGGCCACTTCCATGACTTGCGGATCCGCCGCCAGCACCCGTTCCACTTCTTCCGGAGCGACACGGTAGCCGAAGGCGTTCATGAGGTCGTCGGCGCGGCCCTCGTACCAGTAATAACCGTCCCCGTCCCGCCGGGCCCGGTCGCCCGTCAGAAACCAGTCGCCCCGGAAGGCCGCGGCGGTTTCCTCCGGCCGGTTCCAGTATCCCAGCATCAGTCCGGGTTCGTCGCGGTGGATGGCCAGCAATCCCGGTTCGTCCCGGTCCGCGAATGCCTCGCCGGTCCCGGCGTTTTCCTTCAGGATCGCAACCCTGCGGCCGGGTTGGGGCTTGCCGGGAGATCCCGGCTTCACCGGAACCTCCGGCCCGCTGGAGAGATAGGTTGAAATCTCGCTCATGCCGAGCGCTTCATAGAGCTCCCGGCCGGTCCGCTCCTGCCAGTCCCGGTAGAGCGCCGCAGGCAGGGCTTCCCCGGCCGTCAGACCATGACGCAAGGCTGGAAAGGAGCCCGGCGAGACGTCCCCGTATTTCAGGATCCGGCGGTAGAGGCTCGGCACGGCGGCAAAAAGGCTCGCCTGGCTGGCTTCCATGATCCCCGGCCAGACATCCGGATCGCGCGGGCCGTCATAGACGATGCTGGTCGCGCCGTTCGCCCATGGGTCCATCAGGCCGACGCCGAGCGTGTAGGTCCAGTTGAACGCACCGGCATGGAGCAACCGGTCCGCATCGGTGATACCGTACCACCCCCGGTACATCGGCTTGCGCGCCGCCGCCGCCCGCTGGGCATGCAGAACGCCCTTCGGCGTGCCGCTCGTCCCCGAAGTATAGATCAGAAAGGCGGGGGCGTTCCGGTCCGTTTCAGCAAAACTCCCGGGAGCAGCCCGTTTCAGCTCCGCGATACCGTCAGGCCCGAGAAACGGGACCTTCCCGCCCTCCGGCAAGGCGGTCCTGCCGTCATGCAGCACCAGCGATGCGCCGCTGTCCGTCAGGATCGCCTCCGTTTCGAACGATGTCAGCTGCGCAGAGGTCGGCACGGGAACGAAGCCGCCGGCGATCGCGCCGAAAAACAACAGCGGAAAGTCGCTGGAATGGCCGATCCTGAGCAGAACCCGGTCTCCGGGCCGAAGGCCCGCGGCGGCAAGGCCGGCGGCGACCGACAGAACCGAACGGGTCAGCGCGCCGAATGTCCAGACCTCAAGGATTTTCCCGCCCGCGCCGACCACTTCCAACGCCGTCTTTTCCGGATCGGGAGCGGCGTTGGTCAGGCAGTAACGGGCGAGATTCATCAGGTAGGAAAGGCCTTAGCGGGTCGGAACCGGATGCTCGCCGCGATAGTCGTAGAAGCCGCGCTGGGTCTTGCGGCCGAGCCAGCCGGCCTCAACATATTTCACCAGGAGCGGACACGGACGGTATTTGGTGTCGGCCAGACCCTCATAAAGCACCTGCATGATCGACAGGCAGGTGTCGAGGCCGATGAAATCCGCCAGTTGCAGCGGCCCCATCGGGTGGTTGGCGCCAAGGCGCATGGCCTTGTCGATGGACTCGACGGACCCGACGCCTTCGTAAAGCGTATAGATCGCTTCGTTGATCATCGGCAGCAGGATACGGTTGACCATGAAGGCCGGGAAGTCCTCGGCGACCGCGGTCTGCTTGCCGAGCCGGTCGCAAAAGCCCTTGGAGGCTTCGAAAGTCTCGTCCTCGGTGGCGATGCCGCGCACCAGTTCGACGAGCTCCATCACCGGAACCGGGTTCATGAAGTGAATGCCGATGAACCGCTCGGGGCGGTCCGTCGTTGCAGCGAGACGGGTGATGGAAATCGACGAGGTGTTGGTCGCCAGAATGGCTTCCGGCTTCAAAATGGGGCAAAGCTGCGAAAAGATCTTGCGCTTGACCTGCTCGTTCTCGATGGCGGATTCGATCACCAGATCCGCGTCGCTCAGCAGATCGAGGTCTTCGACCGCCTTGATGCGGTCAAGCGCGGCCGCCCTTTCTTCCTCGGTGATCAGGGATTTGGAAACCTGGCGGGCCATGTTTCCATTGATCGAGGCCAACCCGGACTCGATCCGCTCCATGGAAATATCGCTCAGAGCCACGTCATAACCGGCAAGCGCGCACACATGTGCGATGCCGCTGCCCATTTGACCCGAGCCGATCACGCCGACTTTCTTGATTTCGACAGCCATCCTGAAATCCGATCTGTTGAAAAACGCCCCGACTGACCGGGTTGCGGCTATTTTTGGCAAGTCTTGAGCCGAACAGCAAGGACCCCGGAGCGAAAACTGTCATTCGCTCCGGGGTCCGTGATGAATTTGCCGCAGGTCTTACTCGACGGCTGCCTTCAATTCCGGCAGAACGTCGAACAGATCGGCAACCAGGCCGTAGTCGGCCACCTGGAAAATCGGCGCTTCCTCGTCCTTGTTGATCGCGACGATCACCTTGGAATCCTTCATGCCGGCCAGATGCTGGATCGCTCCGGAGATGCCGCAGGCGATGTAGAGATCCGGGGCGACGACCTTGCCGGTCTGACCCACCTGCCAGTCGTTCGGGGCATAACCCGCGTCGACGGCTGCGCGGGACGCGCCGACAGCGGCGCCGAGTGCATCGGCCACCGGCATGATGACTTCCTGGAACTTCTCTTCCGAGCCGAGCGCGCGGCCGCCGGAAATGATGATCTTCGCGGATGTCAGTTCCGGACGGTCGGACTTGGAAAGCTCCTCGCCGACGAATTCCGACAGGCCGGAGCCGTCCGTTCCGGACACGGTCTCGACCGGAGCCGAACCGCCTTCTTCCGCCGCGGCGAAAGTGGATGTCCGCACCGTGATGACCTTTTTCGGGTCGCCCGACTTGACGGTCTGGATAGCGTTGCCGGCGTAGATCGGACGCTCGAAGGTGTCCGCATCGATCACCGCGGTCACGTCGGAAATCTGCATCACGTCCAGCAGGGCGGCGACGCGCGGCAGCGTGTTCTTGCCGTTGGCGGTCGCCGGAGCGACGATCGCGTCATAGCTGCCGGCCATCCCGACGATCAGGTCCGCCGTCGGCTCGGCGAGCTGATACTCCAGGGCATCGCTTTCGGCGACCAGCACCTTGGCCACGCCGGAAAGCTTCGCGGCAGCCTCGGCCACCGGCTGGACGCCTTTCCCCGCCACCAGGACATGGACGTCGGAGCCCAACGCGACCGCCGCCGTCAGAGCCTTGGCTGTTGCATCGCTCAGAGCGCCGCCGGCATGTTCGGCCACAAGAAGTGTTGTCATTGTTTTATCCTCCTGCGCCGTCCTTAAAGGACACCGGCCTCGTTCTTGAGTTTATCGACAAGCTCGCTGACGGAGCCGACCTTGATACCCGCCTGGCGTGCGGGCGGTTCGACCGTGGAAACGACGGTCAGGCGCGGCGAGATGTCGACGCCGAAATCGTCCGGGGTCTTCTCATCGATCGGCTTCTTCTTCGCTTTCATGATATTCGGCAGCGATGCGTAGCGCGGCTCGTTGAGGCGCAGGTCCGTCGTGACGATGGCCGGCAGCTTCAGCTTGACGGTCTGCAGGCCGCCATCGACTTCGCGGGTCACGTCGACCGTACCTTCGCCGAGATCGACCTTGGAGGCGAAGGTGCCCTGGCTCCAGCCAAGCAGGGCGGCGAGCATCTGGCCGGTCTGGTTGCAGTCGTCGTCGATCGCCTGCTTGCCGAGAATCACGAGGCCCGGCTCTTCGGCTTCCACGATGGCTTTCAGGATCTTCGCCACGGCCAGCGGTTCGGTGGTTTCGTCGGTCTTGACCAGAATGCCCCGGTCGGCGCCCATTGCAAGGCCGGTCCGGATAGTCTCGGTAGCCTGCTGCGGTCCGACGGATACGACGACGACCTCGGTCGCCTTGCCTGCTTCCTTCAGCCGCAGGGCTTCTTCGACGGAGATTTCGTCAAACGGGTTCATGGACATCTTGACGTTTGCAAGATCGACGCCCGAACCGTCCGGTTTGACACGGACTTTCACATTGTAATCGATGACCCGTTTGACGGGTACGAGGATTTTCATCTGGTCTCAACCTCTTGCTGGGCCGGCTTTCACCGCACCGCATTCTCAGGCTCGCCGCCAGTCCAGCCTAGGGCACAAACGGCGGAAATGAGCCAATCGTGGCGCATGGCGGGGGACGGTACTGACCAGCACGGCGGCTGTCAATCGCGCTAATCGGTTAAAGGCAGCAAATTGCCGCGCCTGGAAAAACGCGCGTCGCAAAGTTGACAGTCCGGCTATGCCGCAGGCGGAATCGCAAAGGGCGCCAGGGCCGGAAACATGCGGCCGGCAGGCGCCCTTCGCTGGAAATGCGGATAGTCAGATACCCGAGCTTTCAGGAGAAAACTTGTCGGAGACCGGCTCGGCGAAAACCGTGGTCCAGGTACCGTTCTGATCCCGGCAGGCGGTTCCGCGGATGGACAGGTCCAGCCCGCCGAAAGTCGTCTCGCGCAGATACTGCCGGCACCAGTGGCCGCTTTTGCTTTTATAAGTCTTGATCGGCGTCAGGATTTCCGACCAGTTGCCTTCCTGGCCGACATAAACCGGCTCGCCGCTGACCTTGGTTTCCAGCGCCTCCTGTACCGTCTGCGCCAGGAGGGTCCGTTCCGTCTCCATATGGACGGCCAGGGAGGCGACGGCATCGTCCATGCGCGATTGCATCCAGAAGGTGGTGAACATGAAGGTCCCCGCAATCAGGACCAGGGCTGCGGCCATCTGGATGAAAGTTCCCTTCCAGGACGGATGCGCAACATGAATCTGCGGCATTTCCCGTTTGGCGAACTCCCGGTCGATGACATTCTGGAACCGGTCCATGCTGTCGCCGGGTATTTCCGAAAACACGGCCTTTTGCACCAGCATGTTGTCATGCGACAGCTTGCGCAGCAATTCCTCGCCCGCTTCCGACTGTCTGATCGTCCTGAGAAGGTCGGCCCTCTCGTCCGCGGAGACCTCGTCATCCAGGATCCTGCCGATATTCTCGGCCAGCATGACTTGTTCGCGTTTTTCATCAAAAGTCATCACACACCTCCTGGCAAACTGCGCAGACTGACCTCCGGTGCGGTCTCTTTCGCATCCAGCCACTCGCGCAACTTGAGCCGGGCGCGGGCAAGCCGGCTTGTCACCGTGCCGATGGGAACGCCAAGTTCCTCGGCAACATCCTTGTAACTGCGGCCTTCAATGGCGATCTTCAGGAGCACTTCGCGGTTGTCCTCCTCAAGAAGGGCGATAAAAGCCTGTACCTTTTGCAGTTCCAGACTGCTGGCGGCCGCCTTTGCCCCATCGTAGCTTTCTTCAAAGTCCAGCATGGCCAGATCGAACAGCCTGGCCCGGTTTGCAGTGTCCCGCTGGGAATTGAAGTAAAGGTTCTGCAATATCCTGAACATCCAGCTGTCCAGGCGGGTCGCCGGATCGAACTGGTCGAGAGAACGGATCGCGCGCTCGCACGTTGTCTGCACCAGATCGTCTGCCTGATCCGGATTCCGGCACAGCCTAAGTGCAAAACTCCTCAACTTCGGGAGCAAACGGATCATCTCCGTTTTCATATTTTCTTCAGGCAAAAAGTTCTCCGCACACCGCTCTCGGAAGGAACAACACGTGATCTGACCTTTTGATCCCGACTTTTTTTGGACTATGTTTGGGAATAAGGAAGAAGGTCCGGGTGTTATGTCTGCGAAGGCAAGGAAACCGCTTTAGTTTTCCATTAATATCGAAACCCGCTCGGATACTGAAATACAAATGAAAATCACCCGTCAGACCACATTGCAGGACCGCCTCTTTGCGATGATCCATGTGCTGTCGGGTGTTGCGGCCACGGCGCTGGTGTTCTCATTGGTCTACTTCAGCCCCTTGTTAGACATGAAGGACACCATCGCCGCGGCCGCACAAACCCGTGGAGAACGGAGCTTCGATCGCGGCAGCCGCAGCGGTAGGGCTGAACGAAGCGGCAGAGCCGAACGCGGCGAAAGAAGCGAGCGCAGCAGAAGCGAACGGGGAAGCCGCAGCAGCAGTTCCAGCCGAAGCCAGGACAGCTCCGCAAGCAGCAGCGACACAGGAAGCTCCAGCTCCGGCAGCTCGAGTTCCTCAAGCTCCTCGTCCAGTTCGCGCTCCAGCGGATCCACATCCTCCAGTTCCGGTTCGTCGACCTCAGGCGGCTCCGAATCCCGCAGCTCCGGTTCCGGGGGGTCGAGCGGATCGGGCTCAACTTCCGGGTCGAGTTCCACCTCCGGAACCGGTGCGCAGGCATCGGCCAGCACGACTTCAGGCAACTCCGGAACGACCGCTTCCGCTGCTGCCTCAGAAAAGCCAGCTTCTGGAAGTTTTTTGAAACGCGTCTTCGGCGAATCCACATTCAACGGCGACAGCGAGCCTTCCGGTGGCGCTCTGTCCAGAGGGGAAGAACGGGAGGCGATTCAGAACGGCTGGAAATAAGTCCGAGAGGCGGGATCGGCATTGAATTTATTAGGGTTTGAGACCTTTGGGCGGGTCTGCCTATTTGTTTTGAGCGCAATCGCGGTATCTGCCTGTTCGGCAGGTTCCCTCACCGGCGGATCGGTTTCAGCTTCCGCGGTCACCAAGCCGGAAGTGCGGTCGTCGGGCGAAGCGATTGCAAAAAGAAAGCTTCAGGCGGCATTGGAAAACACCGTCTCGGGCAAGGCGGTGCGCTGGCAGGACCCTGATAGCGGTGCCAGCGGATCCATCACGCCACTGAAAACCTGGAAAACGGCCGAAGGGGTCTATTGCCGGTCCTACAGCGAAATGATCAGCCTGGCTTCGGGCAGGTCCCTGAACCGGCGCGGCGTCGCCTGCCGGTCGGAGAATGCCGTCTGGGAAGCAGCTTGACCTGCGATAATGCCTGACCGGACTTTCAGGCCGGTTTCCTGTCGAACAGCGGAACGCCCCTGCGCCGGAAGAAGACGATCAGGACGGCTCCGGCGATCAGGCCGCCGACATGCGCGATGAACGCCACATTTCCTTCCGCCGCCACGATCGTGTTGAAGACCTGATAGAGAATCCAGGCGCCGAGAAGCCAGACCGCCGACAGCCTGAGCGGGATCCGGCCGAGTGCCAGCACCCAGATCTTCACGCGCGGATGCAGCATCAGATAGGCGGCGACCACACCCGATACGGCCCCGGAAGCGCCGATCAGCGGCACTTCGGAATTGATGTCGAGAAGGGCGTAGGCATATCCGCCGGCAGCCGCGCAGAGCAGATAGAAAACCAGGTAGCGGACATGCCCCATTGCGTCTTCGACATTGTCGCCGAACACCCATAGGAACAGCATGTTGCCGATCAGATGCATGAAACTGCCGTGCAGGAACGCGTAGGTCACCACGGACATCCATTCCGGCACAACCTGAAGCTGGGGCGCGAGATCGCGGATATCGAAGAGCACCACCGGAATCAGGCCGAACGAATAGGATGAGGCGTTGATCGCCCTTTGATCGCCAGCTTGCTGATAGAGAAGAAAAATCAGGATATTGGCGGCTATGATGGCGAGATTCACGTAAGGGACGGGCACATGCAGCCGCCTGTTATGATCGTAAAGCGGTATGAACATTCAGCCCCGGCTCCCCAGTTCGCCTGCCAACGCCTGCCAGCCTACCGGTTCTGACCGGGCACCCAGAGAACGTCCTGTTCGCCCTTGCCGTTCAGATAGCGGGACGCGACGAAGAAATAGTCCGACAGGCGGTTCATGTACCGCACGGCGGCCGGATTGACCTTTTCTCTCGCGGCGAGCTCGACGATCAGCCGTTCCGCGCGCCGGGACACCGTCCGGGCGAGATGCAGATGGGCGGAAGCCGCGCTGCCGCCCGGCAGAACGAAGGAGCGCAGGGTCGCAAGATCCGCATTCAGCACGTCGATCGCCGTTTCCAGGGCATCCACCTGGGCATCCGTCACGCGAAGCGGCTCGAACGTTGGCGGCTCATCGGTCTCCGGCGTCGCCAGATCCGCGCCGAGGTCGAACAGGTCGTTCTGGATGCGGCCCAGAACGTCATCGACAACCGGTGCCGACGGACCGGTATGCAGCCTGATCAGCCCGACAACCGCGTTGGTTTCGTCCACCGTGCCGTAAGCCTCTATCCTGAGATCGTTTTTCGGCCGGCGCTCGCCGGAGCCGAGTGCGGTTGTGCCGTCATCCCCGGTCTTCGTGTAGATCTTGTTCAGAATGACCATAGCGCCCCATTCCCCCGTTTGCTTCCGTCAGTGGGCCCCGAAGAAATAGAGCCCGCCCATCACCAGGACGATGACCAGAAACTGCAGGCCGACACGCCAGCGCATGAGCATCTGGGAGCGGTTGGACGGCCCGTGCCGGAACATGTTCCAGATGCCGAGCAGCAGCACCAGCACCACGGCGGCCAGACCGACCGGAATGAGAATGTTGATGATTTCAGCCATTTGCTTTCCTTTTCAGCCCGGCAGAAGCCGGGACTATTCCTCGCCGTCGGCCGCCCAGATGCAGAACCGGTCCAGGAGACGCGTCGGCAGCAGCCGTTTTGCCACAGCCATGACGGTCGTCGGAACAGTGACATGATAGCGCGCTTTGGGCCGTTTTGCCTCCACCGCGTGAATGAGCCGCTTGACGACAGCTTCCGGCGGCAGTTTGAAGGGGCCGGGCTCGCCTGCTTCCATGCGGCGCCTTCGTTTCAGGTATGTCTGCTCGTGTACCGATGCCTTCAGGCCCTCTTCCCCGATCCAGCGGTCGAAATTGGCCAGGGCGTTCTGCGTGAATTTCGTCGCGATCGGCCCAGGTTCGATCAATGAGACATGCAGGCCGGTTCCGCTCAGCTCCTGCCGCAGCGTGTCGGAATAGGCCTCGAGAGCGAATTTGGACGCCGTGTAGGCACCGCGGTATTTCAGCGCCACCAGCCCGAGCACGGAGGAACACTGCACGATCCGTCCGGTCCCCCTGGCCCGCATGGCCGGAATGAGCTGGCGGACCAGATCGTGCCAGCCGATGAAATTGGCTTCAAAAAGAGCTCTGAGCGCTCCGGTCGGAATATCCTCCAGCGCTCCGGGCACCGCATAGGCACCGTTGTTGAAGACCGCGTCGAGCCTGCCGTCCGTCAGGCCGAGCACCTCATCGGCGGTCGTGCGGATGCTCTCCGGGTCCTCATAGTCCAGACGGACGGCCTCAAATCCCTGATTGACAAGGTGGTCGACATCCTTTTGCGACCGGGCCGCCGGAAATACCCGCCAGTTCCTGCCGCGCATGATATGCGCCGCCGAGGCGCCTATTCCGGAGGAGCAGCCGGTGATCAGAATGGATCTGGGTGCGGCGAAACTGTCGGGATAATCATTCATTCAAACGGTATCCGGCGGCACGGGGCGGGGACTTGACGATTGTTTGGGCTGGCGGCGCTGAAACCGGTACGCATCCGGCCGGGAAGGAGCGACCGGCTCACTCACGCGTATTGTCGGAGGCAAGATCCCGCCGGCCGGGCTTCAGCCTGACGCGCCGAATGTTGGACGCCTTGCGAGGGCAGGGGCCGAGGAACAGGGGAAAAATCCCCGCGCAAGCCGGAATTGAGCGCTGGACGGCCGGGCCAGTCCCTGACCGCGTATCGTGATACCCTCCCCGCATGACTTCCCGCCATCCTCCTCAAGCCGGTCTCGTGCCCCTTTTGCACTGACATCGGCTGATTTGACAATGCAACCCCAAGCACTCCTATCAGATTGGCTCCCCGGAAAGCAATTTCGGAACCGGCCCCGCAAAACCGGCGGCTTCCTTGATGAAGTGGGTTTTCAGGCCCGGCATCCGGTCCACCAGGCCGAGACCGAAATCCCGCACGGCCCGCAGGAAATCGTTGTCGTTGGAGAACAGCCGGTTAAGCACGTCGGTGACCACGCCCATCTGGAACGTGTCGAACCGGCGCCAGCGCTGGTAGCGCTCCAGAACATCGAGGCCGCCGAGGTCCTGGCCCAGGCGGCGGGCCTCGACGAGAACCTCGGCAAGTGCTGCGACGTCCTTGAAACCCAGGTTGAGACCCTGCCCCGCAATCGGATGAATGCCATGCGCGGCATCGCCGATCAGGGCGAACCGCGGCTTGACGAAATCCCGCGCCAGTTTCAGGCCGAGGGGATAGGCCCGACGCGGACCTTCGACCTCGAGCGTGCCGAGATGATGGCCGAAGCGGCGCTCCAGCTCCAGTTCGAAGGTGAACTCGTCCGACCGCACCAGGCGCTCCGCATCGGCTGTCTTTTCCGTCCACACCAGCGACGACCGGTTGCCGGGAAGCGGCAGGATGGCGAACGGGCCGGCAGGCAGGAAATGTTCCTCGGCCCGGCCGTCATGCGGGCGTTCGTGCTTGACCGTCGTGACGATCCCCGACTGGCCATAGTCCCAGTTCACGGTGCGGATGCCCGCCAGATCGCGCAGTCTGGACCGCACGCCGTCGGCGGCCACGAGCAGCCGGCTCTTCAACACCGTACCATCTTCAAGCGTCAGTTCCGCGTGGTCGGGAAGGGTCCGGAAGCCGCCCGCGGTTCCCGGAGCGAAGAAGATAACGCCGAGCTTCTTGGCTTCCTTGTAGAGTGCCGGCATCATCACGCCATTGGGCATCATATGCGCAAACGGTTCGCCTTCGGTGGCCTCGCCGTCAAAGGTCAGAAAGACCGGCCGGACCGCGTCCCGCAATTTGCTGTCGGTGACAATCATTTCGTTGATCGGCTGAGCCTTGGCCTCGATTTTCTGCCAGATGCCGAGCTGGCTTAGCATTCTGGATGCTGCGGCGGCAATCGCCGACGCCCGCGGATCCTTGTGGAGCTCATCCATCGGCTTGGGATCGACAACGGCGCATTTCAGGCCGGAATCGCCCTGTTTCAGGGCAACAGCCAGGGAAAGGCCCACATACCCGCCTCCGGCTATCACGACATCGAACATCTCCGCGGAGCTGTCCGTCTTCGCCTTCTTCGCCATAGTTCTCTCTCCTAGCCCCGGTTCCCCTTAGGGCATCTTGACTTTAACGTCACCTGACGTCCAAGAGTGCATGTCCGCGAGGCCGCCTGGCCCGTTCAAATCATCTGGCATCTTATCTAGTGCATTTCTTGCGATTAATGAAATCACTTGAAAATCTCTGGGCTTATGCCGTCGCGCGGTTCAAAACCGCAAAACCGGCACCTGCCGCAACCGCATCAAAGGGACCGCGCCGATGAACACGGCCATTGATAACCTTCTGCAGATTCTCGATCTGGAACCGCTGGAGCGCAACCTGTTCCGTGGTCGCAGCCCGCAGGTGGGCTGGCAGCGCGTCTTCGGCGGACAGGTGATCGGCCAGGCGCTGGTCGCAGCGTCCCGGACCGTGGTGGAGGAGCGGCACGTTCATTCCCTGCACGGCTATTTCATGCGGCCGGGCGATCCTGAAGTGCCGATCATCTACGAAGTGGACCGGATCCGGGACGGCGGCAGCTTCACCACGAGGCGTGTCGTCGCCATCCAGCACGGCGAAGCGATCTTTTCCATGTCCGCCTCGTTTCAGGTGATCGAGGAGGGTCTGGAACACCAGAGCGAGATGCCGGACGTGCCGGCGCCGGACGAGCTGCCAAGCGAACAGGAGCTGAAGGAAAAGTTTCTCTCCATGGCCCCGGAAAACGTCCGCAAGTACTGGGAACGGGAACGCCCGATCGAGATGCGCCCGGTCGATCTGACCCACTATTTCAGCAAGGAACCCCTGCAGCCGCAGCAATATGTCTGGGTGCGGGCAACCGGACCTTTGCCCGACGACGAACGCATTCATCAATGCGTGCTCGCCTATGCTTCCGACATGACCCTGCTGGACACCTCGCTGTTTCCGCACGGCACCTCGGTGTTCAGCCCGAAGATCCAGGCCGCCAGCCTTGACCACGCCATGTGGTTCCACCGCCCGTTCCGCGCGGACGACTGGCTGCTTTATGCCACCGACAGCATGTCCTCCTCCGGCTCGCGCGGCATGAACCGGGGCGCGCTGTTCACCAGGGACGGCAGGCTGATCGCCTCGACCGCCCAGGAAGGCCTGATCCGCCTGCGCAGGCGGGATTAGGGCTCGCTTCAGAGAGCTGAGCCAGACTCACTCCCTCATGCTGAGGAGGGCCAACGGCCCGTCTCGAAGCATGAGCTGCTTGTCCGGGAGGCAGCCCCCTATACGCCGTCATTCCAGACAAGTGCAGCACCAGCTGCACGCCGATCTGGAATCCTGTGTGTTGAATTTGTGTCAGATTGGATGCGGGCGGGAGATCGTTGGAATCCTGGTCTTGCGACCGTGTTCTGGCCCGATCCCCGCCCGCTGCAAAACCCCAAACCTGAACAGTTGACCGAGGCCGTTGGCTGACGGACCTCGCAGCACAGGGATAGGCTCCATGACACTACACCCTTGTTTCGTCGGATGCGATGTTTCCAAA
>Ga0207774_100269_pt1 | contig 26310 bp, 21 predicted proteins | sample TtaePargueraPR_13_FD_187754 | JGI IMG/M metagenome (GOLD analysis project Ga0207774, IMG submission 187754) | Aerobic enrichment media microbial communities from Bioluminiscent Bay, La Parguera, Puerto Rico - Tt and M2 (2) (SPAdes) | ecosystem: Environmental > Aquatic > Marine > Unclassified ... | reverse complement strand
TCCCACCACAAGTGCGATCCAACGATGTCAGCGGGCAAAGGAGACCGGCCCTTCGGGTGATGGAAAGCAGCCCCTCGGCAGCGTTGCGCCGCTTGCCCGATACACCGTATCGCGCTGCGCGCCGCGCCTCGCCGATGGGCTGCTTTCCAACATCAAATGGTGCAGAGTTATCGCACGATGCTCTAGCTACTGAACGCTCAGGATATCGCCGATTTCGGCCCGGTAATCCTTCAGATCGTTGCTGGCGACCGATTGGGGCGCCTCATCCGTGCCCGTCTCCATTTCAAAGGCCAGCGGATCGGTCGGTTCGCCGTTCTGGCGGATTTCGAAATGCAGATGGGGGCCGGTCGACAATCCCGTCGTCCCGATATAGCCGATCAGATCTCCCGCCTGGACAACGGACCCCATTTCGATGCCATCGGCGAATTTGAGCATATGCGCATAGCGGCTGGTGATCCCGCCCTTGTGGGTCAGCTCGATGAAATTGCCGTAGCCGCCCCTGACATCGCGATAGGTGACCTTGCCGGAAAAGGCTGCATGGATCGGCGTTCCCGCAGGCGCGGCCCAGTCGACACCGGCATGGAGCCGCTCGATCTTCTTGATCGGGTGATACCGCATCCCGAACTTCGAGGTCAGCACGCCTTTGACAGGCACCAGCATCGCGCCGGACAGGCTGACCTTGCCGCCCTCACTGACGCAGGCAAAGCCGCGGTTGCCAGGCGCTTTCAGGACATAACAACGGACCGACCAGTTATCGCCCCGGCGCACGCCTGCGAACAGGACCCGGCCGCCGCCGCGCTTTTCATCCCTCGGAACATCCGTGAAGACCAGGGTGAAACGTTCGTCCGCTCCGATGGTCCGTTTGAGATCCGTTGTCGGCGCCAGATAGGCAATCGCCTCGCCCACGATGGACGCCGGCACAGCATTGCGGACCGCTGTCGCATAGAGCCCGTCGATCAGGCGATGGCTCTTCGACCCGCCCGCAACTTTGTCGGACACGGCCTTTTCTTCCACGATCTGTTTGCCGAACCAGGGATCGGCGCCGTGAACGTAGGCATCGCCGTCGCGCGACGTCGAGAAAGCCGCCGTGCCGAGATATCCATCCTTGCCGTAGAAGGAGATCTGCACAGGCCGGTAATAGTCGCCGATGCGGCCGACCTTGTTGGGCATCCGGATGCCCCGCACCGCAATCCTGTCCCCCGCGGCCAGATCGGCTTTTTGAAACTCGCTCGCGGCAAAATCGATCAGAGGCTTGGTCACATCCTCGTCAAAGCCGTTTTCCTTCAGAAAGTCCTGGAGTGTCGTCGCCTTGGAGATTTCCGTCTTGATTTCGACCCGGCTCGGCCCCTGGCCGATGGGACGTTCCGCCAGAAAGAGGTTCAGCGTGTCCGTCGGCGGTTTCAGAAACACGGGCAGGTCGGGGGTCTTGCTATCGTCCGCCGCGTTTTCCTCTTCGACCGCGATGCCTTCGGAATCCGCCCCGCCGCCGAAGTTACCGAACTGGAAGTCCGTCTCGCTGCCTGGCGCCCGGATCACCAGATTGCCGTCCTCGTCCAGCATCTGGCTGTCCAGAACGAAGGCACTGGCCGCAGGCACATAAGCCGCTTCGTCGGGACTCGTGTTTGCAGTGATGGGACGTTCCGACAGCTCGATCCGCTGGACGGCGGCACCGCCGCTGAGCAGTACCGGATCTCCCGCAAGCGGGATGACCGCGGACATGGCCATGTCGAAAAAGGGATCGGCGGGAATGTCCAATTCCTCGTCGTTGAGGAGCGCCGCCTTGTCCGTTTCAAGCTCAGGCGCCTCCGTCTCCAGCCGCGCCACTTCCGTTTCCTGTGTTTCATCGGGAGGCGTGGCGGGTGTCTGCGGTTCGTCGACGGATGCGGTTTGCGGCTCCCCGGAGAGATCTTCCGGCGAGGACAACGATATCGCGCCGGAGGAAATCAAATGAGCCAGGCCACCGAGCCCGCCGCCCAGCACAAGGAAACCAGCCGCAAGCGCAACATAGACAAGTTTCGAGGACTTCTTGCCGACCGGTCTCGCGGTACGCGTAGGCTTCGAAGGTTTTGCCTGACCGCCCGGCATCTCTCCGCCGCCGCCTTTCGGCGGTACGGCCGGTCTGCCAGCCGGACGGATGATCGTCCGGTCGAATTCGGGGCGGTGCGCTCCGGGGTTTCGATTGTCAGGCCACTGAGCCATGCTGATACCTAAGTCCTGGGCTTGGGTATTCGGCTGACGCCATTCCAGGTCGTAATGATCATGCCGGAGGAAACATCAAGATGCAAAACCGGAAACTTCGCTGCTCCACAATATGTTAGCGCGGGAAATTCAACAATTTGCTCTGGTTTCGCTCATTCTTTTCGGGCGATCCGGCATCCGAAGGTTCCATATACATTTCAGGCACATCCAGAGTGTAGACCGAAATATCGCTGCTCAGTCCCCGCAACTGCCCCGTCCAGATCTCCCTGGCCGGATAGGACGCGGGAAGTTTTTCCGCGACTGACTGGCTGACGGCAAGACGGACCTTCTTGTCCTTGGCAACGGATTCGATCCGGCTCGCCGTATTGACGGTCGTTCCCATGACCGTGAAAGACCGCCGGTATTCACCGCCGATGTCGCCGACCAGGACCGGTCCGGCGTTCAGCGCGATGCGCAGATCCATGGGCTGCTGCCCGGTAATGTCCCTGAGGTGATCCAGCATGGAGATGATCTGGCGGGCGGCGTCCACCGCGGCCTTTTCCGGATTGTCGACGGTATTGGGCGCATTCCACACCGCCATGATCGCATCGCCGATATATTTGTCGATATATCCCTGATGGGCGGTGATCACCTGACCGATCGCGTCGAAGCAGGAATTGACCACCCGGACCACATCCCGGTCTGCAAGTTTCTCCGACATCTTGGTGAAGCCGACGATATCGATGAAGGCAACGACCACATTGCGCGTGTCGCCGCCGAGTTCCGGCAACTGTTCCGACTGGGCCATCTGCTTGATGACGTCAGGGGCGAGATAGTGCCCGAAGAGGCGCACGAGAGAGCGCTGCCTGCGCTGCAGGATCCCGACCTTGCCGATCGCGGAGACGATCATGGCGCCGACGCAGGCGACCGGAGCGACCCCCGGAGACACCAGCAGGCCGGCCTCCAGACCGGCCAGGCTGACACCGAGACCGGCGGCAATTCCGCCAACCGCCGTGAGCGGCAGGACGACAAGGGGAAGAAACAGTCCGGCCACGGCACCGGAAACCGCAAAAGCCAGCGCCAGCGCGGGCAGAGAGCCCATAGGAGGCGCCACGGCCATCCGGTCCGAGAGACCGGCACCGATCAGGTCGGCCAGAATGAAAACCCCGGCGGTCTGGGCCTGAAGCCGGGGACGGCCGCTTGCACCGGTTTCCGACCCGGTGCCGGGCAAGCGCGGCAAAAACCGGTCGGAATAAAGATGTTCGTCCTCGTAGGGAATGAGGCCGCCGAAAAGGACGATCCTGCCTTCGACGAAGCGTTTCAGCTCCTCCCTGCCCGCTTCGGTTTCCGTCAGGCCGAGAACATCGAGAAGGGACATATACGGCACTGTCTCGGCCAGCCGCGAAGACGGGATGGCCGTGTAGGCCTGCGAGACGTCCGCTTCGGCAATCCCGAGCAATGCATCGATGAGCGACGGAGACTCAGACAGAGGCAGTTGCGGAGCGTGGCGCCGCACGACGCCGTCGTTTTCCGAACGGACGATTACGGACCGGACGCCACCCGCCCCTGCGGCCGCGGAGAAGGAGCGATGCGGGACGCCGATTTCGGTATGCGCGATGAAAACCTTGCCCCTGTTCTGGTAGAGGAACCGCTGAAACGGCTGGTCGAAGCCCCTGAGGCGCTTCTCACCCGTATTGGGGTCGGTGAAGGAATCGGCGCTGTAGGCGAAAACGAAGTCGAAGCCCAGAGCCAGCGCGCCTGCATCGAGAACCGCCTGCCCGGCTTCGGCAAGGACCGGTGTCATCAGAACGCGCGGAATCGGGGCAAGCCGTTCGGAATTGAGCGCGGTCTGATCCAGGCCGACCACGGCCACAGGGGCAGGCTTTGCGTCCTGCTCCCCCCTCAGAACGGCCCGGACCTGAACAAGGCGGTCTGTCACCCAGCCTTCCCAGATGGCCCCTTTGGCGGATAGACCGATGGCGATGCCCGCACATACCGCTGCGATTGCGATCACGGCAAGAAGCGTTTTCCGGCCAAGGGCTGCGTCCGCAAACCGGCCGCCTGCTGTCATTTCACGATGACAACCGCGGTTTTCCGTCCGACCTGGGACGGATCAATCGTGAATTTGCGCATGACCACACCGTAATCCGGAGCCTTGCCCTGCAGGAACAGTTCGACATCGACGGGTTGATCCTCGGTTTCCCTGGACGGCATTTCGGTCATGATGTTGTCCAGCACATCGAACCGCTTGGGCGCGCCGCCCTCGAAGGACACGAACACGGTGTCGTACTGATCCCGCAGCTTGTCGTCGAAGCGCAGCATCAGTGAAGCGGCCTTCTTGTTTTCCAGGGTCAGGCCGCGCAGTGTCACGGTCAGGCCTTTGTCCGCGGTTTCGGCGCCCGAGCCGCTGTCGGCCTGGAGACAGTTTCCGGCCCGCAGAACCTCCTGCTGACCGCCGTCAAGCGCATATCCTTCGGACGACACGGTGATCTTGCCGGCTCTGACGCGGACTTCCTGGCAGGCGGAATAATCCAGCAGGTCGACATACCCTTCGGACCCGAGGTCCACCACATCTCCCGGCATCAATTCCGTGAAGGCGGAGACGTCAACGTCCTCGGACTTGTCCAGAACGAGAGCCACCGGAGCGGCGAAGGCGGAACCGGACATCAAGGCAATTCCGAACGTGAGCGCTGCCGCCATTCCGGCGGTGTTCAGACTTCGCAGAACACGGGCGCGATTAAGCGAATGGGTCATGACTTTCTCCCAAGTCTTTGGTCCTGTGGCAGCATGTGCTCTAAAATTTTAAAATCAATCAAGTTTTCAAGTTCCGGCCGCTTCCGGCCGGACATCCTATAATCCAGAGCTCAGAGCTGTCTGTATCATTCATGATAGCAGAGGATGGCGGTCCGAGTGTGGCCATGGTCACACAAATGAGGTTTGTGCCGCAACAGGACAAGACCCTGCCGGCCGGCATCGTCGGTCAGCCGGCGGGCTGCGTGTAGACGGCGGCAATTCCGAGCGCTTCGCCGGTTTCACCGATCAGGTCGAGTAACTTGGGAAGCAGGGCCGCGCTCAGTGCCTGACCGTCCAGGGCGGAGAGAACGCTGATCAGCCGGGGCATCGGCTCGGACGAGCGCACCATGACGATGTGGTCGGCGCCGAACGGCAAGGCGGCCCGGAGTTTGAGAACGTAAGGATGCTCCGCCTCCACGGAGCTATCCTTGCCGAGCGGATCCGCCGTCTTGTTGGGAGCCAGCAGGCGCAGCGTGCCGTCCGCTTCCAGGGCGAAAACCGCCATATAGCCGTTCCGGTCGGAGGTCAGACCGACCTTGAAGGGCGAACCTTCAGGAATGTGTCCGACGGACGGCTGCAGGGTCCCCTCGATCGGCTGAAGGTTTCTGGACAGGCCGTAGAGTTCGGACAGGAACATCCATTTGGTCACCACATCGGTGAAACGGTCTGCATTGCTTGCCCCGCTTTGCAGCACCACATCGCCGAACTTGGTCAGGACGTCGCCTTCCTCGATATCCCAGAAGAGATCGGCATTGCCTTCCTCCATGACCTTCAACTGGCCTTGATACTGCTCGGAAAGCTTTTCAAGGATCGGGCCGGCCGCCTCGGTGCTCGCGGCAAGCGTCATTTCGCTGCCGTCGCGCTCCAGAATATCGCCGTTGACCCGGGGCAGCACCGCCGCGCGGGTCTCGCCGCCGATGCTCAGGCTCGGCAACTGACGGCCTTCGGTGGCGACACGCACGGTCTCTTTCAGGAAACGGCTGAGTTCCGACATCGAGATGCCGCCATCCTTGTCGAGGTCGGCCCTGCCTTCCACGCCGCGCGCGAAGGCCCAGCTCAGCGCGCCGCGCGGCTGGCCGGCGATCATCAGTTCCGGAATCACCTGACCATCGACCGTCGCACCGACATAGACCACGTTCGGAAGCTCCTCGAGATCCTGGCCGCTGGAGGCGGCCTTGGCCAGGACAGGCGGCAGGGGCTGGGATCTCAGCACGTCGTCTTCCAGAGGCGGAAGGCCGACGAGCCGGGTTCCGAGCCGCTTGATGCGCGGATCGACGGACCGGGTCATCGTGCCCGAATGACAACTGTCCGCAAGGACCAGAACGCTGCGGTCGCCTGCCGCCCGCAACATGGCGGCCACGTCGTCATCCCTCAGGCGCTCGCCGTTCCCGGGCGCCTTGACATCAAAGCCGGCCAGAAGAAAGACCTCATCGTAACCGTCCTCTTCCGATCCCTTGACCCATTCCTGTTCCTGGGCGCCGTGGCCGGCATAGGAGAGAACCAGAATATCATCCGGCGAGGAGCGGGAGATCAGATCCTGCCACGAGGACAGGATCTTTGCCCGCGTCGCCTTTTCATCGTAAAGCGCGGTCAGGTCGCTCACCCCGGCCGACTTGAGCGTGTCGGCGATATCCCGCGCATCGTTTACCGCGCCGTTCAGGGGCGAGACGTGCCGATAGGCATCGATCCCGATAACAAGCGCACGCCATTCTCCCGCCGCCGCGCCGGCGGAGAGCAGAAGAAGACAAACGAGGCCACGTGCGCTCTGGATCAGCCAGTGGCGCAGTCTTTTGTGAAACGGAATATACATGGGGATCTCTTGATCTGGATGGGCAGGTTAGCCCCAGGAACCGCCGCCGCCGCCGCCGGGGCTGTCGCCACCACCGCCGCCGCCGCCGCCGCCATTACCGTTGCCTTCATTGCGAAGAGCCGGATCGTTGATCGGATCGTATGCGGGCTTTGACCTGGTCTGGGTTACAGGCTGCGCCTGGACGGGTGCCGGCTGGCCGTAGACCGGTTGCGGAGCGGGATTCTGATAGGTCTGGCACCCGGCCAATGCCAGGGCGGCCAACCCCGTAAATGGAACGACATGCAAAAGTGATCTCATACTCTTTCTCCTTAAAACAAATCGTAGCGTGGGCGGTTCTGTTCCCACTGATGCTTGACCAGAGCGATCAGAGCATCATCCCCCTGAACAGGGTCCCTGCCGGACGCCTTGAAGAATTCAACCAGAGCTTCCCGGGTTTTCCGTCCCGGCTGGCCGTCCACCGGGCCGGGCTCGAAACCGAGATCCGTCAGCGCCTGCTGCATCACCTTGGCTTTCAGCGTGCCGTTGGCTTTGCCTAGCGCTTCCTTGCCCTTTCCGGCCGCCGGAGAGGACGGATCGACGGCAACGGCCATGGCGAGCATCCTGACCCGGTCGCGTCCGGCCGCTTCGCCGGACTGCTGGCCGAGCATGAAGGCAGTATTGAAGGCGCCCCAGGCGTCCCCCCGCATGGCGCTTTCGCGGAACCACCTGGTGGCTTGCTCGGGGTTCTTCTCGACGCCCTGACCGTTGAAATAAAGCAGGCCGATCGCCGTGCCCGCCGCCGGGTGTCCACCTTCATGGGCCTTCTTGAACCAGCCCAACGCCGCCTCGTAATCCTGCGGCACGCCTTTGCCGTCGCGATAGAGCGTTCCGACATTCAGATAGCCGTAAATATCGTTCCGCGACGCAGAGCGATTGTAATAATAGACGGCCCGGTCGACATTCTCCGCAACGTGCTCGCCGTTGAGATAGAAGCCGCCAATGGCGTTGTAGGAGAAAGTGTGGCCGGCTTCGACGGACTGCAGCAGTTTTTCCAGGCCGTCCTTTTCGTTCTGAGCCGTGCCCTCACCCTTGATTTCCGCCATGCCGAGTGAATGCAGCGCATAAGCGTCGCCGCGCTCGGCCGCCTTGCGGTAGAGCTCCACCGCCTTTTCCCGGTTCCGGTCGATCCCGGCGCCGAGGAAATACATCCGGCCGAGCACCTGACCGGCACGCACATGGCCCATCTGATAGGCCTGTTCGAAATAGCCGATCGCCTGATCGAGATTGCCGGCGGCGAATGCCCCGCGTCCGCGCTGGAACACAAAGCGGCCGATTTCCGGATAGGCGGCCATGGCCTCGGAGCAGGCCTTGTCGACCGCTTGGGGATCGAGATCATTGGCCAGACGGCCTTCCGTGACGGCCTGAAGGTCGAACGGCTGCGTGGCGAGCTGATCGCACTGGGTGACCCGAGGCTGCACGATCTGCGTGACCGTCTTCGCGGCGGTGCCTGCAGCCGCCGGCAGTTCGAGCTGGAACTTGCGTGCTTCCTGTTCGCTGCCGATCTGCGGGCGGACGGTCAGCGACGCCAGCGAGGAGACCGGGAAGCGGTCGCCGGCCTGGAGCACGCGGCCTTCGGTGGAAAGCTGCAGGTCACTGTCGACGGAGACGACCTTCATCCAGTCGCTGGTGGCCGGCAGGCCTTCCACGGGCGCTTGCGGATAGACCGTCACCGGACCGACACCGATATCGGCCTCAACCGCCTCTCCGGCCGATTTGTCCGACAGCCAGGCGAGAAGCGCATCCAGACGTGCCTTTTGTTCTTCCGCCGTATTGTCTTCCGCAACGGGGGTCGAGGCCTGAGCGATGGTGATCGACGCGATGGCCGAGACGGAACCGCCCCATTGATCCTTCACGTCATAGCCGATCAGTTCGACATCGCCGGCGCTCGAACCGGCCGGAACGAATTCCAGGCTGGCGAGTTCATCGGGCTTGAGAACGTCCCCTTCGGCAACGGTCTTGCCACCCGGCAGGCGCAGTTCCCCCTTTTCCGGGGACAACGTCAGCGTAGCTTCGAGCACGCCGCCTTCCGGCTGGACCGGCTCCGGGATGTTGAGGGCAACCGCCGCGCCACCGTCCGGAACGCTGACGCGGTGATGCGCGGTGACGATCGGCTTCGGCTTGGGCGGGACGAAATAGAAGCTGGTGACGAGCGTTGAGTCCTCATACGGGATCTGCTGGCCGCCGGTCTTCTTGACGACCTCGTCGCGGACCTTGGTCATCAGGTCCTTGATCTCGAGTGCCGGATCGAGGGCGTTGCCGACAACGGAGGAAGTGAACGGGCTCATGGGCCCCTGCCCGTCATAAGCCACCTGGCCCGGACGCGTCGCATAGGAGATGAACGTTCCCAGCTTGTTGGGAATACGCCGCAGCCCGCGTGTCTTGCCGAGCGTATATTCGTCCTCGCCCCAGAAAAGGCTGCCGATTTCGAACGGGTTGTCCCGGCAGGCGTCCAGCATCACGATCTGCAGGCTGGATGCGGCCTTCATGTAGTCGAGCAGATGCGAAACCTTGATGCTTTCGAATTCGAGGTCGTATTGCGACGACAGCTTGGCGTCGACGGGCAGGATGAAATTCGCATCGCCGACCTGCAGGGCGTGGCCGGAATAGTAGAAAAGGGCCGTATCGCCCTCGTTCAACTCGCGCAGAAACCGGCGAACCACCTGTTCGAGCTGCTTTTTATCCAGGTTGGTGCCGAGCGTGACGTCGAAATCCGCCTCTTCGAGAATGCGCGAGATTTCCTTCGTGTCGTTGAGAGGATTCTCCAGCGAATCGACAAACTGATAGTCCTGGTTGCCGATCACCAGCGCGACCCTGCGGCCGGGCTCCTGAGACGTCGCGGCAAGCGCGGGTGACGTCGCGAGGGTCAATCCGAGAGGCAGGCTGAGCAGGCCCAGGCGTACGGCCCGGCGCAATCTGACGGCCGGTTTCGATACTGAATTCCTGGCTGCTCGCATACCCAGTGGCAAGTGGTACCGTTTCTTCATGTCGTCCTCAGCGCTCTAAACTCCATCCTATTTATGCGCTTGAGCAATTGCCTGTCTGTGACGAAGCTCACAATGAAACCAATCCGGCCAAACGCCGCCGGAACCCCTAAATTAGCAGATGCCCCTGGTTATGCTCTTAAAATTCGGCCTGACGGCACAACAGCATGACCTTGAGTAAAGTGATGCACACTTGCTGCCCCGACGCAAGCCGGACATCCGCCGAAAACCTTCTTTTAATGTTTTCATCATGTTGTGCTGCACTATCGAAGAGTTATCCTGCCCATCAGAAATGTTTTGGAATTCGCCCGATCTTGCCGAATTCAGTATTCTTGGAGCGCTTATGTCAGAAGCCCTGAAAATCCGCCGCCTGGGGGAAAACGAACTTCAGATCGCGCTCGATATGGCGATGGACGAAGGCTGGAATCCCGGCCTCGAGGACGGTCCGGCCTTTTATGCCGCCGATCCGGACGGATATTTTGCCGGTGAAATTGACGGCGAGCTGATCAACGTGATTTCGGCCGTGCGCTATGGCGACGGGTTCGGGTTCATCGGGCTCTATATCTGCAAGAGCGAGCACCGCGCGAAGGGTTACGGCCATCAGATCTGGCAGCATGCGATGGATTATCTCGGTGCCAGGCTGCTGGGCCTCGACGCCGTCAACGAACAGACCGCCAGCTATGCGGAGCACGGCTTCAGATCGGTCTACCGCAATATCCGCCAGACAGGCATTTCGCTGTGTGACACGCCGATGGACCCGAGGATCGCGCCGCTGGGACAAGGTCTTTATCCGTCAGTCAGGGATTACGACCGGCGTTTCTTTCCCGGCCCCAGAGAGGACTTCCTGAAGCTCTGGACCGCTCCGATGCTGGAAACACGCCGCGGCTTCGCCTTCGTGGAGGACGGCGACGTGAAGGGTTACGGCGTCATCCGCCAGTGCCATGAAGGGTTCAAGATCGGGCCGCTGTTTGCCGATACAGCCGAGATCGCCGATACGCTGTACCGCGCGCTCGCCGGACAAGTGAAGGGGCAGACGGTCATCCTGGATACGCCGGAACCCAACGCGGCCGCGCTTCTGCTTGCGGAGAAATACGAACTCTCACCCGAATTCGAAACCTTCCGCATGTATCGCGGCCCGGCACCCGATCTGCCGCTCGATCAGCTGTATGGCATCACCACTTTCGAGCTCGGCTGAGCGCATTCGGTTCCCTGCGTTTTGGGAATACCGACCGGACTGAACAGGAACCTATCAAGTCCGGTTGGCATAAGCGAGCATGGCACCTGCCAGGTCCTCCAGGGCAGCGCCCACGGATTTGAACATGGTAACCGCCTCATCGGACCGGCGGCCGGGATGCTGCCCCCGGCACAGTTCGTAAAGATCGGCCTTGATATCGGCTGGAGAAATCAGCCCGGACTGAAGCGGCTGAACGATGTCACCTCCTTCGGACAGACACCCGTCGCGGGTGTCCACATAGATTTCCGCCCGCCTGACGAGATCGTCGTCGCTTTCGCGCATGGCCGGCTTGAACGCGCCGACGAGATCCACATGCGTTCCGGGCTTCAGGAGAGCGCCCTCGATCAACGGCTCGAGGGACAACGTGGCCGAGCTGACAATATCCGCCTTGCCCAGGGCGTCCTTCAGATCTGCTGTGGCTTTGATTGTCGCCGAAAAGCGGGCGCTAAGCTCCTGGACAAGCTTTTCGGCCTTTTCCAGCGACCGGCCCCAGATGGTGACCTCCTCGACCGGGCGGACCGCCATGTGGGCGGCAACAAGATTGGGGGCAAGACGGCCTGTACCTGCCACCAGCAGGTGCCTGGCATCCGCGCGGGCCAGATAACGGGCTGCGAGCGCGGATGCGGCGGCCGTCCTGCGGGCGGTCAGTTCTCCGCCGTCGATCAGCGCGAGCATTTCCCCCGTTCGGGCATCGGACAGGAGATATTGCGCGGAGACAGCCGGAAGATCGCGCTGCGCATTTCCCGGCATCACATTGACGACCTTTACCCCAGAATAGCCTCCCGGGACCCAGGCGGGCATCAGAAGGAGCGTTCCGTCCGGTTCGCCGGGAACTTCCATGTCGTGGTGATGCCGCTTCGGCATGACGCAACCGGCGCGGAACATCTCCGCCAGCGCATCTATCAGCCCTGGAAACGGCAGGGCATCGCGAGTTTGGTCTTCGGATAGGAGCAGCATCAGGAATCAATCTGTTTCGAATGGCCGTCCGGGCCAGCAAACCATATTCGCCCCAGCCGACCAAGGCGGCGCAGGACGGAACCTGTTCACAACCCGACGCGGTCAGGACAGGTCGAAAATCATCATCACATAGGCCGCGAACAGAGCCAGATGAACGGCGCCCTGCAAATAGTTCGTGGTTCGCGTCCCGAAGGTCAGAAGACTTACGAAAAGCGTGAGGGCGAGCAGTATGATTTCGGGAAAATCGAGGCCCATCTCGACGGGAAGATCTATGAACCAGGCGACGAACAACACGGCCGGAACCGTCAGGCCTATGGTTGCGACAGCAGAACCGAGACAGATATTGACCGCCCGCTGCAGTCTGTTTTCATAGGCCGACTGGAGAGCGCTCATGCCTTCAGGCATCAAAACGAGCACCGCGACGAAGAAACCGCTCAGCGCCAGCGGCGCCCCAAGCGAGCCGATGCCGAATTCAACATAAAGAGCGAGTTTCTTGGACAGCAGGATGATCGGCAGCAACGACGCCAAAAGACCGACAATGTGAAAAGGCATGGACCGGACCTGCCCGGCATGATGACCGTGGCCATCCTCCTCCGTATCCGGCTGGCGGAAAATACCGGCATGGGTCACGGTCTGAATGGCCAGGAAAACCGCATAGAGCAGGACGGACATGATCACTTCAAATGCGGTCTGAAGCTTTGAAAGCTCGCCGCCTGGCGCCGAATGTGTCGCCCTGGGCAGGACAAGCGCGAAAATCGCCAGAGGAACCAGGACCGAAAGAAAGGCGTTGGCGCCCTGAAGATTGTAGGTCTGGTTCTTGTGCCGGACCCCTCCGACAACAAGGCAGAGCCCGACCAGTCCGTTCAGAACGATCATGACAACGGAAAACATCGTGTCGCGGGCCATGGTCGGGTTGGCGTCCCCGGACAGCATGATGGCAATGATCAGGGCGACTTCGATGCCGATGACGGCCAGGGTCAGAACCAGCGTCCCGAAAGGTTCGCCGAGGATCTCGGCCAGGCAGCCGGCATGCCGGACGACGGAAAAGGCACACCACAGGACGACCGCGAAAATCAGGATCAGGAGAGCGAGCGACGCGCCAATCCCGACCGCTTCGGGTTTCAGGGCATCTCCTGCAAAGGTAAAACCGAAAAACACAAGAAAGCCGACCAGGCTCGGCAGTTCGGATCGGAAAACAGTCAAAGGAACCCCCGGGGCGGAGAAATCGCGAATCCGCAAAAACTATAGGCTGCCACTGCTTTTTGCCGCAACCGGCAGCGCAACCGTGAATTCGAAAATAAACTGCAAAAAAGCCGGCGCGATGCGCCGGCTCTTCGGTTTGCCAAGGTCTTGGTAGCCTACTAAATGGCCAGATATTCCTGACGAAGCTGGGCGTTGTCGAGCACTTCCTGTGCCGCTCCGTCGAAGACGACCTCGCCCATGTCGAGAATCACCGCACGGTCCGCCAGATGCAGCGCGGCGATCGCATTCTGCTCGACGATGATCGTGGTGATGCCCAGTTCCTTGACGCCTTCCAGAATGCGCTCGATTTCCTGCACGATCACGGGCGCCAGCCCCTCATAGGGCTCATCCAGCAGCAGAAGCTTGATGTCGCGCGCCAGAATGCGGGCGAGCGCCAGCATCTGCTGCTCGCCGCCGGACATGGTCACCGCTTCCTGACCCCGGCGCTCCGCCAGGCGCGGAAAATGATCGTAGATCCGTTCGATCGACCAGCCCTTGGGTTCGGCAATCTGGGACAGTTCGAGATTTTCCTGGACGGTCAGTCCCGGAATGATGCGCCGATCCTCCGGCACGAGGCCGACGCCGCTGCGTGCGGCTTCGAAGCTCTTCATGTCGTGCAGCGGCTTGTGGTCCAGCCAGATTTCGCCATGTGTCAGGTTCGGGCTGTCCATCCGCGCGATCGCTCGCAAGGTCGAGGTCTTGCCCGCGCCGTTACGGCCGAGCAGCGCCAGGATCTCGCCTTCGCGAATGTCGAAACTGACGCCCTGAACGATGTAGCTTTCGCCATAGTAGGCGTGCAGGTCCCAGGCCGAGAAAAACGCCGGCGCTCCCCCTTGCGCCTTGCGTGGCGGTACGCCCGGCGCGGTTCTGCCTGAGAACTGATCTTCGATAATGCTCACAGGTGCGCTCCTCCGAGATAGGCTTCCTGCACGCGCGGGTCGCCCTTGATTTCTTCCGGCTTGCCCTCGCAGATCACGGTGCCCTGGGCGAGCACGCTGACCTTGTTGGCAAGCGAGAACACCACGTGCATGTCGTGTTCGATCACCACCTTGGTGATGCCCCGGTCGCCGATGCGTTTCAGGAGGTCGATCGTGTTGTTGGTATCCGCGCGCGACATGCCGGCGGTCGGCTCGTCGAGCAGAAGCAGTTTCGGATCCTGGACCAGGCACATGGCGAGTTCCAGCCGGCGCTTGTCGCCGCGCGACAGGGACCCGGCGACGATGTCCTTCTTTTCCGCAAGGCCGACATCTTCCAGCATGTGCATGGCCTTGTCCTGGATCTCGGCATCCCGGTCGAGGCGTTTGAAGGCATGGAGGGCGAACTGGCCGTCCCGCTTCGCCATGGTCGGGATCATTACGTTTTCCAGAATCGACAGGTCGGCGAAGATTTCAGGCGTCTGGAACACCCGCGAAACGCCGGCCTGATTGATCTGATAGGCCTTGAGGCCGATCAGCGAGGTATCGCCGAACATGACCGTGCCGGTATCGGGGATCAGACGGCCGACGAAGCAGTTGAGCAGCGTCGACTTGCCGGCACCGTTCGGACCGATGATGGCGTGAACCGTGCCTTCCTCGACGGCCAGGTTCACGTTGTTGAGGGCCTTGAGGCCGCCAAAGGCCTTGTTCACGCCAGAGACTTTGAGAATTTCCATCAGACTAACCTTACTCGGCTGGCGCGGTGGCACCGCTCGGTTCCGATTTGGACGGGGTGCGCCTGAACAGGCGCCCGATCCGGGCAAAGCCTTCCATCAGGCCTCCGGGCAGGAAGATCACGATCAGCATGAACAGGGCCCCGAGGGTCAGGTGCCAGCCCTCGCCGACGAACAGGCTGGAAATCGCGACCATAGGCGCTTCGAGGAAATCCGGAAGAAAGCCGAAAATCTCGTGCAGGGTCTGTTCGTTGAAGGCGGAGAAGATGTTCTCGAAATACTTGATCAGTGCGGCTCCGAAGATCGGGCCGAGCAGCGTGCCCGCACCGCCGAGAATGGTCATCAGAACCACTTCGCCGGATGCGGTCCACTGCATGCGTTCCGCGCCGGCGAGCGGGTCGGTGATGCACAAGAGAGCGCCTGCGAGGCCGGCGTACATACCCGAGATCACGAAGGCGGCCAGGGTATAGGGGCGCGGGTTCAAGCCGGTGTAGTTCATCCGGTTCTGGTTGGTCTTCACGGCCCTGAGCATGATGCCGAAGGGCGAGCGGAAGATCCTCTGGGCGACGAAGAAGGCGATCAGAAGCACGACCGCACAGAAGTAGAAGCCACCATAGCCGGTCATCTCGATGCCGAAGAGATTGGAGATCAGGGGACCCTCGGCACCGCTGTTTCCGTCGAGCAGGCGCGGATCGGTCCGCAGAACGCGCAGGCCGGTCTCGCCGTTGGTGATCGGCGTCAGAACGGAATAGGCAAGGTTGTAGGACATCTGCGCGAAGGCAAGCGTCAGGATCGAGAAGTAGATCCCGGACCGGCGCAGCGACACGTAGCCGATCGCCAGAGCGAAAACGCCCGAGGTGATCACGGCCATGATGGCGGCTGGGATCGGGTTCATGCCGAGCAGCTTGAACGTCCAGACGGCGGTATAGGAGCCGACCCCGAGGAAAGCCGCATGGCCGAAGGAGAGATAGCCCGTCAGACCGAAGAGCAGGTTAAACCCAGTGGCGAAAAGCCCGAAGATGACGAATTTCTGCATCAGGTCCGGATAACCGGCGCCAATCGGCGTCAGCCAGACCGGCATGGTGAGGACCGCGACGGCGAAGATGCCGAAAAAGATCAGATCGCGCGCAGGAGATGTTTTCATGGCCATGTTGTTAGCTCTCCATGACGCCTTTGCGGCCCATCAGCCCGCGCGGACGCACGAGGAGAATGACCACTGCAACGAGGTAGATGATGATCTGGTCAATGCCGGGCAGGATCGCCTTCACTTCGTTCATCGACGCGAAGGACTGCAGGATACCGAGCAGGAAACCGGCCGCGACGGCTCCCGGCAGCGACCCCATGCCGCCGACAACAACGACGACGAAGCTGAGCACCAGGAAGTCCATGCCCATATGGTAGTCCGGCGGCAGGATCGGCGTGTACATCACGCCGGCAAGGCCTGCGACGACGGCGGCAATCGCAAAAACGATCGTGAACCGGCGCTCGATATTGATGCCGAGCAGGCCGACGGTGTCGCGGTCCGCCATGCCAGCACGGACAACCATGCCGAAAGTGGTGAATTGCAGGAAGGCGAAGACGGCGGCGATAACCGCCGCGGCAAAGCCGAGATAGACCATGCGCCAGTAAGGATAGACGATCACACCCGGGTCGAACCCCAGAACGGCTCCGATATCGGCCGCGCCGCGAACCATATCAGGGGCGGTCTGCGGGATCGGATTGGCGCCGAAAACCGCCTTGATGATCTCCTGAAGCACGATCGCCAGGCCGAAGGTGACCAGGATCTGATCGGCATGGGCCCGTTTGTAGAAATGCTTGATCAGGCCCCGTTCCATGATGAAACCGAACAGCAGCATCACCGGCACCGCAAGCAGGATCGACACGGGGACGGAGTAATTGAGCACCCAGTGGCCGAAATCCCCCATATAGGCTTCGACATAGGGCGTGCGGACTTCCAGCGGCGAGCCCCAGGCCGTGGTCTGGGTCGGATCTACGGTTACGAGCTCAAGGCTGAGCAGCTTGTTGAAGGAAACGGCGCAGAACGCGCCGAGCATGAACAGCGCCCCGTGGGCGAAGTTGACGACCCCGAGGGTTCCGAAGATCAGGGTCAGACCGAGAGCGATCAGCGCATAGGCGCCGCCCTTGTCCAGCCCGTTGAGCAGTTGAAGTAGAATCACATCCATCGTTTTGCCGCTTTTTGCTTAGCCCAGTGCCCGTAAAAGGACAGCAGCCGCCGGCGTTCGGACGCCGGCGGCTGCATTTCTCAAAACATCAGGCCCCGTTGTTGCACGCGCCGAGTTCGCCGCCGAGCATTTCGGCCGGATACTCGACCTGAGACCGCGGGGTCACTTCGACAACTTCCAGAAGGTCGAACTGCGAGGTCGGGTTTTCCTTACCCTTCACGACCAGCACGTCCTTGAAGCACTGATGGTCGGCCGCACGGTACAGGGTCGGCCCGTTGCCCATGCCGTCGAACTCGAAGCCTTCCAGGGCCGCGGCGATCGCGCACGGATCGAAGGTGCCTGCCCGCTGCGCGGCATCGGCATAAAGCAGAGCCTGGACGTAGCAGGTGTGGGCAGCCTGGCTCGGCGGGAAACCGTATTCCTGGCCGAAGGATTTCACGAAAGCCTTGGAGCCTTCATCCTGCAGCGACCAGTGCCAGTTGGTGGACCCGAAGATACCCTTGACGTTCTCGCCGGCACCCTGAGCCATGAGGCGGGAGTAAAGCGGAACGATGATCACGAAGTCCTTGCCGTTGACCTGCTTGTCGCGCAGACCGAACTGAACCGCCTGGGTCAGGGAGTTCACCATGTCCTTGCCGTAGTGGTTCAGGACGAGCACGTCGGCACCGGAGTTCAGCACCGGCGTGATGTACTGGGAAAAGTCGCCTGCGCCGAGCGGCGTGCGGACGGCGGCAACCGTCTCCCAGCCCATGCCTTCGGTGTACTTCTTGATGGATTCTTCCTGCGACCAGCCCCAGGTGTAGTCGGCGGTCAGGTGATAGGCCTTGCGGTCCGTGCCGTAGGCGTTCTTCAACACCGGTGCCAGTGCCGCGCCGGACATTTCCGTGTTGAAGAAGTGACGGAAGCCGTTCTTGCGCTTGTCCTTGCCGGTGGTGTCGTTGGAGTGGGTCAGGCCGGCCATGAAGATGACGCCGGCTTCCTGGCAGAGCGACTGAACGGCAATCGCCACGCCGGAGGACGAGCCGCCGGTGATCATGACCGCGCCGTCCTTTTCGATCATGCGCTTCGCGGATGCGCGGGCCGCGTCGGACTTGGTCTGCGTGTCGCCGGTCACGAAGGAGACCTTCTTGCCGTTCACGCCGGCGCCGCCGAGGGCCTTGGACGAGAAGGTGTTCAAAAGACCGCCGTCGCCTTCGCCGTTCAGATGTTTCACGGCAAGCTGATAGGCGCGCAGCTCGTCGGCGCCCTCGTCCGCGTAAGCACCGGTCTGCGGAACGTTGAAGCCGAAGACGACTTCGGACCCTGTCGGCTCGTTCAGGTATCCGGCGGACCATGCCCGGCTGGTGAAGATGGTCGGCGTTGCCAAGGCAGCACCACCCAACGCACCGGCGCGCAGGATAGAACGGCGATTAAGGGGTTTACGAATCAAACTCATGCTTTCCTCCCAGAAAGGCCCGGCGGGTCCACCTCGGACGCGCCTGCAATAGCTGTACAGCGGCAAGCAATCCTGACCTGTTCCCCGTCCGGACCCCCGGCTCCTCCACGCCAAAATCGCAAGCTGTCGCGACTGTAGAAAAATCAAATACTAAACAGCAATACGACTATCGACGCGCATCCCATGAGATCTTATTAGACTTTCGAAGTAAACCCGGCTAATCGTTAACTTGATCCCTCTCTTTATTTTGCATTGCAGCATGAATTTTCGAGAATACCGTCATGCACTTAGGTGAAACTCTTTCGCTGCCGCGAAATTCCTTTGACGTAATGGTCACAAGTGGAGAATCCGCAAAGTCTTAGACCAAAGTGCAAGGCGTCTGCCGCTTTCCGGACATGTTCGTGAAAATTGACGCTGGCGCGGAGCGAAAGATATGGTCGCATCCTCTGCATGCCCATCTGGATTTCCCGGCAACCGGATACCTCAACATGACCATTTTGACGTCTCTCGACGCGCTGCACGCGCATTACGGCGACCCCGGCGAAGCTTCGCTCATCAAGGAGATCGGCCGTCTCAGCCCCGCCTACAGGAAAATCGTCGAAGCCTCGCCCTTTTGCACCCTGACCACCTGCGGCCCGGAAGGCCTGGACTGCTCGCCCAGGGGCGACGAAGGAACGGTTGTCCGCGTTCAGGACGACAAGACTTTGCTGATGCCCGACCGCGCCGGCAACAACAGGATCGATTCCCTGCGCAATATCATCCGCGATCCCCGGGTGTCGCTGATGTTCATGATACCGGGCTGGGACAACGTTCTCAGAATCAACGGCACGGCAGTGATCTCCGTCGATCCGGAACTTCTGCTCTCCTTCGAGAAGAGCGGCAAGCAGCCCCGGTCGGTGATCGTGGTGACGATCGAAACCGTCTACTTCCAGTGCGCCCGGGCGCTCATGCGCGCCGATCTCTGGAACCCGGCGACGCAAATCGCAAAGGGAGACATCCCGACACCGGGAATGATCATGCAGGAGATCAAGGAAAGTTTCGACGGCAGGAGCTACGACGAGGACTGGCCTGCCCGCGCGGCAAAAAGCATGTGGTGATTTTTCCGAATGAGTTTGTTCATCCTTTCAGGATGTTCGGGAGGAGGAAAAACGTCCCTGCTCAACGAGCTGGAAAAACGGCGTTATCCTGTCGTCCCGGAAGCCGGCCGGCGCGTGGTTGCCGAAGCCCTTTCGACGGGCTCCGATTGCCTGCCCTGGATATGTCCGCTTTCATTTGTGCGGGCTTGTGTCCGCCTTCATCTGGAAGATCTCGGCCGGATTGAGAAGACCGATCGTCCAGTGTTTCTGGACCGGTCGCTGATCGACGTGATTTCCTATCTCACCTTCAAGCAATTGCCCGTGCCTAAGGACCTGACAAAGATTCTCGAAACTCCCCGATACGCCCCCCAAGTGTTCCTGGCGCCGCCCTGGCCGGACGTCTTTGAAACCGACCGTGAGAGGCAGGCGCCGTTCGAGGAAGCGGAAAGAGAATACCGACACCTGCGCCGCGCGTTTTCCGGTCTCGGTTTTGAATTGATCGATTTGCCGAAATGCCCTGTAAAAGATCGTGTGCGGTTCGTCGAGGAACGGGTTTCCGAGGCTCAAGGATAGCCCCACCTCTTGGAACCCGGTAAGATTCGCGCCATATCTGCCAGAAGCCCAATCTGATTTTTCGAGGATCTTCATGACCGCCAATCCGCTGCTCTCCGACTGGACCACGCCTTTCGAACTGCCGCCATTCGAAGAGATCGAGCCGTCTCATTTCGAAGAGGCCTTCGAGACAGCCATGGCCGCATCGCGCGGGGACATTGACGAGATCGCCGGCCAGGACGCGGAACCGACCTTCGAAAACACCATCGTCGCGCTGGAAAAGTCCGGCAAACCGCTCACCAAGGTCGCACGGACCTTCTTCAACCTGACCGGCGCCCATACCAACGATGCCCTTCAGAAGATCGAGCGCGATATCGCGCCGAAACTCGCCAGGCATTCTTCGGACATGCTGTTGAACGCTGCTCTCTGCGACCGGGTCGCCGCTCTGTGGGAGACGCGAGACACGCTCGGGCTGAACGACGAGGACCTGCGGGTTCTGGAACGCTACTACAAGATGTTCCAGCGCGCCGGAGCCGGCCTCGACCAGACCGGCAAGGACCGGATGGCGGACATCTCCCAGCGCCTGGCGACGCTCGGTACGCAGTTTTCGCAGAACGTCCTGAAGGACGAATCGGATTACCAGCTCGTTCTCGAAACGGAACAGGACCGCGCCGGCCTGCCCGACTTCCTGCTGACCGCTGCGGCGGAAGCCGCCAGGGAGCGCGGACTGGAGGGCAAGCACGTCATCACCCTCGCCCGTTCCTCAATCGAACCTTTCCTGCAGTTTTCCACCAACCGGACCTTGCGCGAGGAAGCCTTCAAGGCCTGGTCGGCCCGTGGAGAAAAGGGCGGCGCAACCGATAACGGCGCAATCATCACCGAAACGCTCGCGCTCAGGGCCGAAAAGGCCAGGCTTCTCGGCTACGAGAATTTCGCCGCCTACAAACTGGACGACAACACCATGGCGAAGACGCCCGGCAACGTCCGCGATCTTTTGACCCGGATGTGGGAACCGGCAGTTACCCAGGCGCGCGAAGAACAGGCCAAGCTTGCCGAAATGGCCCAAAGCCGTGGCGAAAACCATCAGATCGAAGCCTGGGACTGGCGCTTTTATTCCGAAAAAGTCCGCAAGGCGGAGCACGATCTCGACGAGTCCGAGTTGAAACCTTACCTCCAGCTCGACAACATCATCCAGGCCGCTTTCGATACGGCCAACCGCCTCTTCGGCCTCAGCTTCCATGAGCTGGAAGGCATGCCGGTCTACCATCCCGATGTCCGGGTCTTCGAAGTGACGGACCGGACCGGAAAACATGTCGGGCTGTTCCTGGGCGACTATTTCGCCCGTTCGTCGAAACGGTCCGGCGCCTGGATGAGCGCCTTCCGCTCGCAGCATAAACTGGATGGCGAAATCACGCCGATCATCGTCAACGTGATGAATTTCTCCAAAGGCGCGCCGGGCGAGGCAGCGCTGCTGACCTTCGAGGACGCCCGCACCTTGTTCCATGAATTCGGTCACGGCCTGCACGGGCTCCTGTCGAATGTGACCTATCCGATCATTTCCGGAACGAGTGTGGCGCGCGATTTCGTCGAGTTGCCCTCTCAGCTTTACGAGCACTGGCTATCTGAGCCGGAAGTCCTGTCCAAATTCGCCGTTCACTACAAGACCGGCGAACCGATGCCCAGGGACCTTCTCGACAAGCTGCTGGCCGCTTCCAATTTCAACAAGGGTTTCGAGACGGTCGAATATACGTCGTCGGCGCTGGTCGACCTGGAACTGCATCTTCTGGACGATCCGGAAAAGCTCGATCTCGCCGCGTTCGAGCGGCAGGAACTCGAGAAGATCGGCATGCCGGGGGCGATCACGCTTCGCCACCGGATTCCCCATTTCCAGCATGTGTTTTCCGGTGACGGCTATTCCGCAGGCTACTACAGCTACATGTGGTCGGAAGTGATGGATGCGGATGCCTTCAAGGCTTTCAAGGAAAAGGGAAACGCCTTCGACCCGGAAACGGCCGAGAAGCTTCTGACCTACATTTATTCGGCAGGCGGCCGGCAGGATCCGGCCGAGGCTTATGTGGCCTTCAGGGGACGGGCGCCGGAGATCGACGCGCTGCTGGAGAAACGCGGCTTTGCCGCCTGACGGATACCGGCGATGAAACCGATGCGTTACGAGACCCAGTCCCTGCCCTTCGAGCCGACCTCGGCCCTGTTGCGGATTTGCCTGATCCTGTCCGGAGCGACCGGCGCGATAGGCGTCGTCAGCCTGGCCCTGTCAGCCCATGCAAACGCGTCGGCCTTGCTGGAGACGGCAGCGCAGATGCTTTTGGTGCATGCACCGGTCTTTCTCGGGATGGGCATCCTTGCGCAGACGCGCAAAGTGCTGCTCCTGCCCGGCGCCGTGGTTCTGCTGACAGCGGGACTGGGCCTCTTTTGCGGTGACATGTTTTCCCGCGTCATTTTGGAGCAGCGCTTGTTTCCCATGTCCGCTCCCATCGGCGGCATGTTAATTATCGTTGGCTGGATCACCCTGGCGCTCAGTGCTTTACGTGTCAGACCCAAGTGATTACAAGCAGGCGGAACGTTTGCGCCAAGCGATGAAACTGCAATTCCGGATATTTATTTGTGACTGTTACCGTGCCCAAACCTGATGCCGTTCAGAAAGTGGGAAAACCGTCGGTGCCCCCCTCCGGGGATTTCGTCCCGCCCTACCCGTTCCGCTATGAGAAGATGCCTCCGGTCTGGACCCTCATCGGTATGGCCAAACGGAATTTCCTGTCGATCTGGGGTGTGGACGATTTCCAGAGCCGGCTCAGGAGCAAGAAGATCTTCACCCGGGACCTGGTGATCTGCAACCGGCCGGATGTGGTCCGCGAGGCCTTCCAGACCAATCACGAGGTTCTGCAGCGCAAAAGCCCGCAGATGCGCCATGCTCTTGAACCGCTCCTGGGCGACGGGCTGTTCATCAGCGATACGGAGACCTGGGCCAAACGGCGCAAGGTGGTCGCCCCGATCATCCACGGTTCGCGCGTCAAGGGCTTCGCGCCGATCATGATCGACACGATCGAAGAGAAGCGTGACGAATGGTCCAGACTGGGCGACGGCGCCGAAATCGACGCTTTGGCGGAAATGGCGCATCTGACCGCCGAGATCATCTGCCGGACGATCTTCGGCCGCCAGCTCGGCAAGAACTACGCTTCGGAAGTGGTGCAGGGATTTTCCGACTACCAGCGCCATATCGACCAGATCGACCTGCTGTCCCTGTTCGGTCTGCCGGAATGGCTGCCGCGGTTTCGCACCAAGGCCATCAAAAAGCCGATCAAACGGATCATGACCGTTCTCGACGAGATCATCGACAGCTACGAGGCCCAGAAGGAGAAGGGCGAGGCATCGGTGATCGGCGGCCTGCTCGAAGCGCGCGACGACGACGGCAACCCGCTCAGCCGCGATGCCATTCGAAGCGAAGCGGCCGTGATTTTCATGGCCGGTCACGAAACCACCGCCAACACCCTTGCCTGGGCCTGGTTCCTTCTGTCCCAATCCGCCAAGGTGCGCGAGAAACTGCAGCGCGAACTCGACACGGTTCTGGCCGGACGGACGCCGACCTTCCAGGACGTGGCGAACCTGCCCTATACGAAGGCGGTCGTCGAGGAGACCCTCAGGCTCTATCCGCCCGTGCCGATCCTCGCCCGCGAAGCCATGGCCGACACAACCATCGGCGGCAAGCATTTTGCCAAAGGCTCCCTGATCATGGTGGTGCCCTGGCTTTTGCACCGCAATCCGAAGCTCTGGGGCAGACCCGACGTCTTCGACCCTCAGCGGTTCCTTAATCCCAAGGCCAGGAAACCCAACAAATACGGCTATGTGCCGTTCAGCATCGGTCCGCGCATCTGCGCGGGGCTGCAGTTCGGCATGACGGAAGCCATTCTCAGCCTCGCGATCCTGGCACAGAATTTCGACCTGACGCTCAAAGAAGGCACGGATGTCCAACCGGTTGCCCGGCTGACCCTGCGCCCCGGCGACAACCTGCCGATGATCCTTCATCCACGCCGGTCATGAGCAAGGCAAACAGGCTGGAAGATATTCCCTTTGAAGAAACGCTGGCCGACGAACCTCCGGTGCCGGCATTTCGGGATGTCCTGGCCGAGGACCCGGATCAGCGGGAAGCCGCCAGGCTGCACTGGTTCCGCCACACCAAGGACGGTGTGCTCAACATTGTCTTCCATGCGTGGCTGAAATGCTGTCCCGTCGGGTTTGTATCCGGGTTCGGACGGCTGATCACACCGCTCGTGCGCTGGTCCTACCGCAACAAACTCTTTCCCAATCGCATCAAACGAAACTTTTCCGAGCTCACGCGTGGCTGCTGGTCGAGCGAGGCGGACGAGATTGCCGGACTTGACCGGTGGTGGTTGAATGTCGGCAAGAGCATTTCTGAATTCAGTATTGTCAATAAGTTATGGAAAAGTTCTCATATTGAGATTGAAGGCGCGGAAAATCTCGAAGCCGCGCAAGAATCCGGTGCTCCCCTGATATTCACGTCAATGCATCTGAGCACCTGGGAAGCTCTGTTCGTCGCCATCCATGAAGGCCTTGCCGGACCGAGCATCGGCCCGTTTCAACCGGAGCCGAACCGTTTCAAGAACCGGATCGTCCATGCGATCCGCAAGGACCGCAACCAGTATCTCTTCCCGCCCGGACAGCGCAGCGCCTACCGGCTGCGGCGCCTGATGGACGGCGGGCGCTATTCGATGACGATCTTCATCGACGAAGTCCGCGACAAGCAGGTGCATCTGCCTCTTTTCGGCCGCAAGGTGCCGGAAAAAGGCAATGCGGCCGTTGCGGTCAAGATCGCGAATGCCTGCGGCGGCACGCTGCTACCGGTCTATCTGACCCGGACCGGCGCCGCCCATTTCAGGCTGGTCATTCTCCCTCCGGTGGAACGACCTGACAACGGGGCAGCCTATGCGATCCCGGAGACCATCGACGCGCTCAACGAGATCTTCGAGCCGATCGTTCTCGACCATATCGAGGAATGGTACATGCTCAGCGAATTGCGCCTGCCGCAGAGTTTCGCGAAGACCGCCTACGCCAGGCACCTGACCCGTCAGAACGAGCTAAGAAGCGGGCCTTAACCCATCAGCCGTTCCGCGTGCCACGCCACGTGATCGCGCGCGAAGGTCGACACGAAATAGTAGGAGTGATCGTAGCCTTTCTGGAGACGGTACTCGTGCGCGACCTTCGCCTCCACCAGCGCATTCACCAGGGAAGCCGGTTTCAGCAGGTCGTAGAACTGGTCGTCAGCCCCCTGGTCGATCAGGATATCCCCGCTCCAGCCTTTGTCCTTCAACAGCAACGACGCGTCTTGGGCCGCCCAGAGGCTCTCGTCGGCACCGAGATAGGCTCCGAGCTGCTTGCGGCCCCAATCCGAACCGCAAGGGTGGGCGATCGGAGCGAAGGCGGAGAGCGACTGATAGTGACCGGGATATTTCATCGCCAGGGTCAGCGCGCCATGGCCGCCCATGGAATGGCCCGTGATGCCGTGGTGAACGGAAACCTGGAACTTCTCGGTGACCAGATCGCGCAGCTCGCTGGCGATATAGGTTTCCATTTGAAAATGGGCCTTCCACGGGGCTTCGGTGGCGTTGACGTAAAACCCGGCGCCCTGTCCGAGATCATAGGCTTCGTCGTCCGCCACACCTTCGCCGCGCGGGCTGGTGTCGGGGAAAACGACCGCGATGCCGAACTCGGCCGCATGGGCCTGCAGCCCGGCCTTGGTCATGGCGTTTTCGTGGGTGCAGGTCAGGCCTGAGAGATACCACAGGCACGGCACGGGACCGTCTTTGGCCTGAGGCGGCATATAGACCGCGAAGGTCATCTCGCAATTACAGGCACCCGACATGTGGCTGTAAACGCCCTGAATGCCGCCGAAGGCCCTGTTTTCCGATACGGTTTTCATTGGCAGTCGCCTTTGCTGATCTCGAAATCAAACGTTACGCCGATTGTCGTCCCGGGCGAATGAAGCAAAACCCGGGGACTGGGAATTTCCGATCGGCCAGTCTTGCCTGCCTCAGTAAATGACCACCGAGCGGATGGATTCGCCGGCATGCATCAGGTCGAAGCCCTTGTTGATGTCTTCCAGCGGCATGGTGTGGGTGATCATCGGATCGATCTCGATCTTGCCGTCC
>Ga0207774_100268_pt1 | contig 26354 bp, 15 predicted proteins | sample TtaePargueraPR_13_FD_187754 | JGI IMG/M metagenome (GOLD analysis project Ga0207774, IMG submission 187754) | Aerobic enrichment media microbial communities from Bioluminiscent Bay, La Parguera, Puerto Rico - Tt and M2 (2) (SPAdes) | ecosystem: Environmental > Aquatic > Marine > Unclassified ... | reverse complement strand
GCCGACAAGACGGGCTATCCGGCCGACATGCTCGATCTCGACATGGATCTCGAGGCCGAACTGGGGATCGACTCCATCAAGCAGGTGGAGATCCTCTCCGCGCTGCGCGAGAGCATGCCGGACATGCCCGAGATCGAGCCCGCGCGGCTCGTCGAATTGCGCACGATCTCGGAAATCGCCTCGGCGGTCGCCCAGATACCGATCGCGGCAGAAGCCGGCGGTTCAGAGGCGAGGCCATCTGTGCCGATGATCGATACCTGCGCGTTTGAGGAGAATGCCGCAAAAGACGGGCTCCACCGCCAGGCGGTCGGACTGGTGCCGGCCCGCGTGACCGCCAATCCGGAATATCCGGCAATCGGCAACAGAGACCGTATCGAAATCACCGGGCATGCTGAAGCGCTGGCCGGTGAGCTTACCGCGTTCTTCGAACGATACGGCCTGAACGCACGCGTGGTCGAAGAGCCGGGCGAAGAGGCTGACATCGTCATAGTCACTGCCGGGGCAGAGACGGCACGCACCGCCTTCGAAATGCATGATGCCGCACTGGCTTCCGCGAGGATCGCCGCCCCGCGAATGACGGAACGGTTCGGACGATGCATTTTCCTTCAATCGGCGGGCGGCAGGTTCGGTCAGGATCAGACCAGTCTCGCGATTGCCGAGCGGGGCGGTATCGCGGCGCTCGGCAAGACCGCGTCGCACGAATGGCCTGCATCCTCCGTTCGGGTCATCGACTTCGAACCGACGGCCACGTCGCCCCAGCAGCAGGCCGCGGCGCTCGGCATGGAAATTCTTTTCGGTGGCGACGCGCTGGAAGTCGGCCTGACACCGGACGGGCAGCGCTGGGCGCCGGCGGTTGCCCCCGCAACCTACGAGGGCACCGGCATCCGCCTCGAGAACGGCGATACGGTTGTTGTCTCCGGAGGCGGTCGAAGCATCACCGCCGAAGTCGCGGCGGGTCTTGCCAGAGAGGCCCGTCTGAACTTCCTGTTGCTCGGCCGGTCGCAGCCACAGGCCTGGCCCATGGATATCGACAGGAAACTCGGTCTCTTCGAATTGCGTCTCGAACTCGCCCGCCGGGCCAAGGCAAGCGGCAAATCCATGTCGGTCAAGGAACTGTCCGCATTGGCCAACCAACTGGCGGCTTCCAGGGAAATCGAGGACACGCTCGCTGCCATCCGGGCAGCCGGATCGACTGCCACCTATCAAGCCGTCGACATTACCGATGCCGAAAAGGTGAAGGCCGTCATTGACAGCTATCGCCGGCAGACCGGCCGGATCGCCGGCATCGTTCATGGTGCCGGCGTCAACCACGACAAGCTGATCAGGGACAAGACACCGGACCAGCTGCTCAAGGTCTACAAGACAAAAGTGGAGGGGTTCAAGGCGTTGTGGGCCGCGGTGGCGGGTGACAGGCCGAAATTCGCAATGATGTTCTCTTCGATCGCCGGACGTTTCGGCAACCCGGGCCAGGCCGACTACAGCATGGCCAACGAGGTCCTTAGCCGGTTCGGCTGGGCTCTGCAAAACAGCCACCCGGAGACCCGTGTGGTGGCCGTGGACTGGGGGGCGTGGCACGGCGGTATGGTAACGGACGTCGTGCGGCGCCAGTTCGCGGATCGCGGCATTCCGCTTATTCCGGTCGCGACGGGGGTCGAGGCGGCGGTTCTGGAACTCACCGCGGGCGGTCGCGCCAATCCGGAGATCGTTTTTGCCGGGCTCCCGGAGGCGATGCTGCCGAATTTCGACGGCGCAGCCGCCGGGTCCGCTGCCCCGCGTGCGGTTGCGGAAGCTGAGGTGGCGTAATCCGCATCCCATCCGTTCCGCTTCATGCTGCAGTCAGGCAAAAACGCCATGTTCGAACCAATCGCAATCGTCGGGCGAGGAGCCGTTCTGCCTGGCGCCTATGGCCCGGATCGCCTGTGGGAAGCTGTCCGCTGCGGCCGGGATCTCCTGTCCGAGGTGCCGGACGGCCTATGGCCCATTCCGCCCGGCCAGGTGAACCGCGCCAACGAAAAAGCCGTGTGCAAGGAGGATCGCGCGCCGTTTCGCGGCGGGTTCATCGACGATGCCGCATTCGGGTTCGATCCGTCGCTTTATGCACTGGACGGCGAGCGGGTGGAAACTCTCGACCGGGCAACCAAATGGCTGCTGCATGCCGGGCGCTGCGCGCTTGAGGAAACGCGCGGCACCGCCTTTCAGCCTGAACGGGCGGCTGTCATCGTCGGCAATCTCTCCTATCCGACGGATGCAGCGACCGAACTTGCTTACCGCGCAACGCTGGGGCGCGCCGATCCGGCCGGGATTGCCGACCTGGCGCAGGAGCGCTTTGCTTCCGGACGCCCGGCCGCGCTCCTGGCCCGGACACTCGGTGTCGCGGGCACCGCATTCTGCCTGGATGCGGCCTGCGCGTCCTCGCTCTATGCCATAAAGTTCGCCTGCGATCTGCTGCAGGAACGCTCTGTCGACATTGCTTTCGCGGGGGGACTGAACGGCTGTTACAACTTGCTTCTTCATTCCGGCTTCAGCGAACTCAACGCGCTCAGTCCGAGCGGACGCAGCCGGCCCTTCCACCGCCAGGCGGACGGTCTGGTCCCAAGCGAGGGGGCCGCGGTCGTCGCAATCAAGAGGCTGCCGGATGCGCTGGAAGACGGCGATGAAATCCATGCCGTCATCCGGGGTATCGGTCTATCCAATGACGGGCGGCAACGCGGCATACTCGCTCCCAGCCGCGAGGGGCAAATCAGTGCCTTGCGGCGTGCCTATTCCACCTCCGGGATCGACCCCAAAACGATCGGCTACCTGGAGTGCCACGCCACCGGAACGACGACGGGCGACCGGACCGAGCTGGAAACGCTGAGGGAGGTTTTTGCCAGCCATGAAGATCTGCCGGTCGGCTCGCTCAAGTCCAATATCGGTCACCTGATCACCGCGGCCGGTATGGCCGGAATTCTGAAAATGATCGGTACCTTCAGGCACAACATCCGTCCGGTAACGCTCCACGCCGACGATCCCGTGGACGCATTCGACGGACCGCCCCTGCGCCTCCTGACCGCCAACGAGCCCTGGCCGGACGGCGTTCCGAAACGGGCCGGGCTGAACAATTTCGGTTTCGGCGGCAACAATGCTCACCTGATCCTGGAGGAATTCGACCCGGCAACCGCCGGCGCCATGATTGCGCGACAGAACCGGCCGCAGCCGGTCCGCTCCGGCTCCCGCGAGGACCGTATCGTGGTCTGTGCAATCGAAACCTTGACCGGCGATGCCAATGGTACCGCCCTTAGGGAAATCGGTCTGCCCATATCAGGGTCCGCTTTCCCGCCCAGCGATCTGAAGAATTGTCTCGGTCAGCAGACCCTGGCGCTTCAGGTTACCCAGAGCGTTCTGAAAAAGGTCAAAGCGCCGGATTCGGACCGCATTGCAATCGCGTTCGGTATGGGGCTGGACATGGAGACCGCGCGCGCATGTCTCTTCTGGCGCGCGGAAGGTGAGCGGTTGCGTGGAACATTCGGGGCAGCTCTGACCTCCGAGGAACTCAAGGAAGCCATCGTCCCGCTGGAAAAATCCCATTGTGTGATTGGCACGATGCCAAATCTGGTCGCGAACCGGATCAATGTGCAGCTCGACATCAGAGGATACGGCCTATCGGTTTCAAGCGAGGAGCTTTCCGGAAACTGCGCGCTGGAGCTCGGGTGCCGGGCTCTGCGGAACCGGGAAGTGGACCTGTTTCTGGCGGGCGCCGTCGATCTTTCGACCGAGCAGCTTCACCGCGATATCTGCGCAGCACTACCGGAGCTCATGTATCGCAAGCATTTGGACGGCGGCGTTGTCTTTGCCCTCAAGCGCCTCAAGGATGCGATCCGCGACGGCGATGCGATCCTGGCGGAGATCGATCCAGGTCCGGCCCGGAGAACGGAAACGATCGGCGATGGTCGCGGGACGGCGACCTTCAGCGTCGAGAACGGCTTCGCGCATTGCGCGGCGGGTGCTTTGGATCTTGCAATGTCGATTGTTCTGGAGCGCGAGACCCTCGAGTGGCAGACCGACCGAGAAGACAATACCCTGGCGCCATTCCACGCTGAAAGAAGGTTGCAATCCATCCGTTCCTTCACGGGTTGGCGGCAAGGCTGCGAATTCTCCGTTTATCCGCCGGCCGACGCAGATTTGGGGGCTCCCCCCGTACCGCATCTCTGGTACGCGTCCGCGGAGACGCGAGAGGAACTGATTGTCAATCTCAAGGGTCAGGCGCTGCAAGGAACCGGTCCGGTTCGTCTCGCGATTGTCGCCCGGACCGCAGATGAGCTGGAAAAACGCAAGCTCGTCGCGGCAAGGCTCCTCGGCAGGGCAGAAGCGCCGCGGGCACCCGGGATTTATTATGGGGAGGTCCCTGCAGAAGGCGAACTGGCCCTGATGTTTCCCGGTTTGGCCTCCGCTTATCGTGACATGACCGATGGCTGGAAGAGCGATTTTTCCGAAATTCTTGCGAGCATCGTTTCCGGCCTTACACGGACGGAAGCCGAGAAATTCGATGACGCGATTCTGAGCATCGCGGCCGATCCGAAACCTGACAAGGCCGCGCTGGCCACGTCGGCGGGAACATTGTTTTTCGCGCGCGTCGCCCTCGATGTCCTGAACCTTGCGCCAGACGCCGCGCTGGGTGTCTCGCTGGGCGAGGCGAACATGCTGGCGGCCTTCGGCATCTGGGAACGGCCGCAGGATATCGTGCTCGGCAATGCGGAGGACGGTTTCTACGACCAGCTCGGCGGCGACTTTCCCGCAATCGTCAAATACCTGGACCTGCCGCCGGACGAACCGCTCGATTGGAAGGATTATGACGTCTTCGCGCCGGTTGACGAAGTGGTGCGCGCCGCCGAAGGCGTCAGGCAGGCCTGGATCACGATCATCTACTCGGCCGGCCACTGTCTGCTGAGTGGCCGTGGAACGGCCTGCGAGCAAATCCTGTCAAGGCTCGGCAAACGCCCGGAGGTCCTGTCGCGGCCCGGCTCCCTGGCCTTTCACGGCCCTTTCGCCGAGGCATGCCGCCCGGCTTTTGCCCGACGTCACACGGTTCCGGTCCGCCCCCCTCGAAACGATGTCAGGTTTTATTTCAACGCCATCAACGACAGTGCGCCCGTTTCAACGGAAACCTGTGCGTCCCTTTACATCAAGCAGGGATTTGAGCGCGTCGATTTTCGCCAGACGATCGAAAAGGCCTGGGCCGACGGCGTTCGGGTCTTCGTCGAGACCGGCCCGAGGACAATGCTGTGCAACTCGGTTTCGCAAACGCTTGGCGACCGCCCGCATATCTGCTTCGGTCTCGACCAATCCGGCCGTTCCGCACTCTACAGTGCCGTCGACGTGTCGGCCCGGCTGTTCGCGCTTGGCCGGGACGGCAATATCGCCGGTATCGCCGACCGGCTGAAGCGCGCTTCAGGAGGTCACCGGGACGAGACGCCGCAGAGACTGTTCAGCGTTCCGGCGCATCTGCCTGCGATGAACCTCGACCTGCTTTCCCGGATTTCCGGAGCCCACAGCGCCGGCACCCGGAAAACGCAAGAGCCCGGGGAGGCTCTTAGCCGGGTAAAGGATGATCTGGCCACCGACCAGATACTGCACCCGGCTCCTGCTCTTCCGGCACCGGTCTATTTCCTCGCCGACTACCGGGGGGCGAAAAAAGACGACGCCGTAAGAGTGATGCGGCTGCCGGCCGATGCCGTCCGGCAACCGGTGCGGCAGTCTGCGGGAACCGCCGCAAGGCTCGCGGAGACAGCGGATGCCGCTCCCGTCATTTCCGTTACGACGAAGGCACGCGACGTCCTTCCCAAAAGCCCGCCCACTCGTTCCGTTTCCTTGTCCCGTGAGGCATCCATGTCCCGTATTTCCAAATCTTCGGTATTTTCCCCGTCCAGCCGGCCGTTCACCGCCATTGAACGGGTTGCGCAAAGCGGACTTGCGCTGGACAGGAAGGATCTGGAAAAGGCTGCGAGTGGCCGAATTTCCGAGATCTTCGGCGCGCTTTTCAAACAACAAGACGGGTATGAGCGGCAATGCCGCATGCCCAGGCCGCCCATGCTTCTCGCTGACCGGGTGACCGGTATCTCGGGTGAGCCCGGCTCGATGGGCCAGGGGATATGCTGGACGGAAACCGATGTTGCGGATGAGGCCTGGTATCTCGACGGCGAACATATGCCGACCGGCATTCTGATCGAAGCCGGGCAGGCGGACCTTCTTCTGATTTCCTGGCTTGGCGCCGATTTCCTCAACAGGAGCGAGCGTGTCTATCGGCTGCTCGGCTGTGAAATCGTCTTCCACGACCGGCCGATGCCGAAAATCGGCGACACGATCAAATACCAGATCCATATCGATAGCCACGCCAATATCGGCGACACGCGCATGTTCTTCTTCCGCTACGATGCGCGGATCGGCGAGGAATTGCTGATTTCCGTCCGCAACGGGCAGGCCGGCTTCTTCAGCGACGATCAACTCGCCAATTCAGACGGGGTGTTATGGTCTCCGGAAGACGAGGAACCGGCCGCCGGCGCGAAGCTCGATCTGCCGCCCGTGATGACCGCGAAACGCAGCTTCGGTTCGGAAGAGGTCAAGGCCTTTGCGGACGGCGATCTGCTGTCCTGTTTCGGCGCGGGTTTCGAATGGGCCGCAGCGCACCAGAAGACGCCGAAGATCCCGGCCGGAAAACTGCAGATGATCGAGGCGGTGGAAAGTTTCGATCCCGCCGGAGGGCCGTGGGGAAGGGGATATCTTCGAGCCTCTTTCGAAGCACCGGAGGATGCCTGGTTCTATGACGGGCACTTTCAGAACGACCCCTGCATGCCCGGCACGCTGATGGCGGAGGCAGCGACGCAGGCGCTTCAATTTTACGCCGCCGCCTGCGGCCTTACGATCGACCGCGATGGTTACCGGTTCACTCCGGTCAGGAACGAACCCTTCAAATTCGTCTGCCGCGGACAGGTGATCCCAGACGCCTCGCACCACCTGACCTATGAAGTTTTCATCGAGGAGATCGACAACAGCGGAGACCAGCCGGTGATCTATGCGGCGCTCCTGGCCAAATCGGACGGGTTCAAGGTGTTTCTCTGCCGCCGCTTCGGCATGACGATGGTGCGCGACTGGCCGCTCCCGGGCCGCGAGGGCGGCAATGCCGAGGGCATCGAGCCGTCTGTCATCTCACCGAGCGGAAATGTGCGCGGCGATCACCAGGCCCTGCTCGCTGCCGCCTGGGGCAGGCCGTCGGATGCCTTTGGACCGGTTTTCGCCGAAGCGGATCCGAAACTCGATACCGTTTCGAATCCGCCCCGCCTGCCGGGGCCGCCCTATCACTGCATGACGCGCATCCTGAAGGTCGATTGCCATCCGGCGGTCGAAACGCCCGGCGGTTTCTTACTAAGCGAGTTCGACGATGACCCGGATGCCTGGTATTTCGCGGAAAGCGGCACGGGTCAGATGCCGTTTTCCGTGCTTAGCGAGGTTCTGCTCCAGCCCTGCGGCTGGTTCGCCAGCTATATGGGCTATGCACTGGGCAAGGAGGTGAAGTTCCGCAATCTCGACGGAGAGGATTGCATCTGCCATATGCCGGTCAGCCGCGACACGGGAACGCTGACCCTTGAAACCCGGTTCGTGAAAGCCGCTACAGCCGGGCCGATGACGCTGGTCTTCTACGAGGCGGTGTGCAAGGCCGGCGACCGGCTGGTGATGACCCTGAAGACAGATTTCGGCTTTTTTCCGAAAGGCGCGCTGGCGCAGCAAAAGGGCCTGCCGGCGCCTGCTGCCCGCAAGGAAGCGCTGCTTCGGGAGGTCCGGCAGCCGCAGGACGATGCCGGCAACGAAGAGCTGCACAGCACGTCGGCACCCGCCATGCCGGCCGGCAAGCTCGACCTGATCGACAGCGTCACGGCCTACGATCCGGACGGCGGCGCTCAGGGGCTGGGCCGGCTGGTCGGCCGTCAGGCAATCCATCCGGGCGCCTGGTATTTCAAGGCGCATTTTTTCACCGATCCGGTCCAGCCCGGCTCACTGGGTCTGGAAGCTCTTTTCACGCTGTTCAAGACGCTCGTGCGCCGTAAAGGTCTGCATGCCACCTTCACCGATCCGGTTTTCCAGGCTCCCGCCTGCGCAGAAAGCTTTTCCTGGCATTACCGCGGCCAGGTGGTGCCGGCCAACAAGGAAGTCGTCACGGAATTCGAGATCGCCGAAATCGTCACCGGGGAGGAAAGTCTGCTCGTCAGGGGGAACGGCAGTCTGTGGGTCGATGGCCTGCGCATCTACGAAGTGAAGAACTACGCCCTCAGGATTTGCGAAAACGGCCCTGCAAGACCCGAAAACGGCATCCGTTTCGGGACGGCCCACGCCACCGCCGGCGACCGGATCGTGCTGGATCTGGAAACGTCGCCGTGGCTTGCCGGTCATAAGCCTTCCTATGTGATCCCGGTCTATCCAATGCTTGGTGTTGCCGGCCGCTTGCTGGAGCTGCCGGCAAGCCGCGCCGCAAGCAAAAACGTGAGCCGGATCGAAAATCTCGAAATCCGTGGCTGGCTGGCTCTGGACGCCGGGCCCCTGGTTCTCGATGCCGCGGTTCAAGATGTGGGTGACAGGCAGCGCATCACTTTGCACCGGGTTGAAAACGGAACCAGACACAAACGGATCAGTGTGATGGCGGACATCACCCGGGCGCCCTTCCGTCCTGCGCCGGCTCCCTGGACTGTCCCGGCCGGCGGTGAGCTTCTGGAAAATCCCTACGAGGCAGGTGAGTTATTCCATGACGGTCCTTTTGAAACCGCCTTCGATATCTGGCGCGACAACGCGGCTTCCACGTTCGAATTCGACATCCGGACCTGTTTTGAGCGGGCTTGCGGGTCGAAAGATATTCTGCTCGACACACTCTTCCACGGGTTTCCGCATTTCGCGCCGCATGTCTGGTATGGAGACGAGACCCGTGGAATGATTGCGTTCCCGTACAGGCTCGAAAGCCTCGAATTCTTCGGACCGGTTCCGCAAGAGGGGCGGGGACGCGTGATCACCCGCAAGATCGATATGCCGACCGCAAGACAGGTGCGGTTCGGGGTCCAATTCATCGCGGACGGAAGGGTTCTGGCGGAAGGAACCATGAGCGAGGCGCTCGTGCCTGCAGATATCTTTTGCGACCTTCCCTTTGCCGAAACACGCCGGTTCTGCCTTTCTGGCGCGCCCTCGAAGGCTTTTTCTCTCAGCCACAGAGAGGGGCCGGTCACGGTTCTTTCGGTTGCCCGTTTCCGGCAGGCAAGCTGGCTACCGGGAACCTACGAGAAGCTCTATCGGATCGACCCCGATCTGGATGACCTTGAGAAAGTCACTCAGATTGCGATCAAGGACCATGTGCGCCGGAGCTACGATGTTCATCCGGGTGCCATCGTCTTCGCCGGTCCGCTCGTTCGGATTGCCAATCATGCTCCGATTGAGCGCGCGCATCTGAGAATCCGGACCGCAATCGACGAAGTGCGGGTGTCCGATTGACCGTACGCCGCATCAGGACAGCAAATTCGGCAAGTAGATTATGGTATAGATGACACTAGGAGTAGAATTGATGATTGTACAACTTTTAGATGTAAATTGAGAAGCTGGAGCGATGGGTAAGCTGCGTTTTTTTTGAAAATGTAAAAAAACTTGTAAAACTATATCTGATATTATCAAACAACAACAATTGATATTCTTCGAGCCAAATTCATTGAAAAATTCCAGTAAATAAGTGGGAATATTTCATATGTATTAGCGTAATTATATTATTAGGCGTAAAAAATTACCTAGTAAATAAAATAGACCAACTTAATACTAATTAAGTCGGATCGGAAATCTAGTATTTCTCGCAATTTCTTTTTTAATTCTATGTTATGTAATTGTAATATAATTTTAGTAAATAGGCAGAAAGTAAGGACCCTGTTAACAAGAATAACTCTCTTGCAAATACATTCACTGATAAATATACTTAAAAGGTTGGGTCTTATTTCGAGTTGTGGAGCCTCTCTTGCCGAAAATACTACCTTATGCAACCCCTGATTGGGAAATTATCCTCGTAAAGGACGTTGCACTGCTGAGGAAGTTGAGGGTGTTCCGTTACCGGCACTATGTCGAAATACTTGGGCTTCTCCGGGAAGTGGCTGACCATGAAAACAGCGAATTGAGTGATATCAATGACCTGACGGGTCTTAACTATGCCGCCGTCCTGGGCGATGAGGTGGTGGGGTCAATCAGGATCAATGACTTCAGCCAGACCGTTCCGACGGTATGTATTTCCAAATTCGACGTTCTCTCGTTTCCTGGAGATGTCCTTAACCAAGGGGCTTTTGTGTCCCGCGCCATTGTTCGTCCGGATTTGCGCAACTCCGCTATTTTCAGCTCGATGACGCTGCACATGATGCGCGCCGCCGTTAAACGGGACATTTCCATCTTTTTTATCGATACCGCCGGGGCGAGGGCTACCGGCTACGAAGAGCCGATCACATCGATGTACAAGGCGATGGGGTTCAGGGTCTGGAGGCCGTCCGCACACGTTCCAGGAATAGGTGAGGGCGCTATCCTGGCTATCAACCTTACGGAGGAATTTCAGCGCAAAGGAAGCATGGCCTCAGCTTATCTAGGTGATCTCGCCACGCATGACTTGGAGTGAGGCAAGACACGAAATTTCGCGCAAAAAACAAACATAACAGGTGTCCGCACGGACACACTGAAAAGGTTATCGATATGTCATCGACTGAGGTGAGTTCAGAATTGTAACGCGTTCCAAATAGAGATGTGAGCAGGCAATGATAGATCCGCAAAAAAACTTGGCGTTCATTATACAGGAATGTGGATTGTCTCAGGCCAGCATTTGCCAACGCATTGCCGAACGAGGATATAGCGTCGCCCGTGCCACGATAAACAGGTGGGCCAACCCGCAGAAACGCAACAAGAATTTCACCTACAATCCGGTCATCATGCTGTGCTTGCTTGAAGTCTGCAGCGAAAACCTCATTGTGCCGCTGAGGCTGGAAGATGTTTTCGCGGAAGGACCGGTTCTCAAGGCAAAGCTGCAATCCCGGAAAAGCTACTTCGAACCTTTTCCGAAAATACTTGCCTCCGCGGCGAGGCACATGACCGCGCGACACCACTCCATCGCTTTGGAGGGGGTTTACGAAGCAGAGCTTCCATCGCCGTTCATGTCGAACGAATTTCTCGCAGCCGAATTCGAGATCCGCAACGAGGACGATATCAAGTTCGAGGTCGCCTGCTCCGTTACGCGAGGCTGCCGCGATGCGGGTCCGGAGCAAGCGGAGCAGTTTTCCGGCAGCGGAACAATGCTGGTCTGGGATGCGAAAGCTATCATGACCGTCGAGGTCAACCTCGATCACCTTCTCTTTCTGACCTTGCATCTGGTGGTGTCGAACAGACTTCGAACCGCTGACCATCTGGACGGAGTGATCGTCATGTCGCGCGGTCTCGCCGGCGAACTGCCTTCCTTCGGGCATCTGACCCTGCAGCGCAAGAAAGCCAAGAATCTAACCGTTCACGATACCCGCGCGCCGGAACTGGGAAGGCGCACGAATGGCTTGAAAGCCTTGCCGCGGAACAGGCGATCGGCGGAGGCGCAGCCCTGACCGGCTCTCGGAAAAGGAAAAAGGGTTCGACGCAATAGATGAGGTGCGCCGGACGGTTGAGTTTGCGTACTGAAAGCCTGGGAGAATCTCAAATGACCGAACTCGCAACCTACGGAAGCAATACTTCTCGAGAAAGAAAGTTCAGACTTTCGTTCGATGCTTTGTATTGCAGCGCATGTATTGCTCTTATTGTTTCTTCGTTCGGATTTTCATTTGTGATATTTACCTTTTTTGGGAAGTTCCCTTTTGCCTTTTACCGATCGATTGCAGATACTTTTCTCTACCAGGCGCACGCCTATATCGGCTTTGCGCTGCTGGGGGTATGGACCGCGCAAATCGTCAGCGGCTTTCGCCGGTCGGCACCCTTTGACAGGACATCGCTGCACGCCCGCATGGGACGAGCGGTGTATCTGCTCCTGTTTCTCTTCCTTCTTTCGTCCGCGGTTCAGTCAGTATATTGGAATCTGATCATGGAAGACCTCACGCGGCGGACCTTCTACGGAATGATTGGACTGCCGCTGGTCGGCATTGCCGCATTGATCTTTATGACCAGCGGTGTGCGCCACGCGATCGCCGGGCGGCTGAAGCATCACCGCACGGATATGATCTATGCCCTCACGGTGACTTCCGGTGTCGCCATGACGCGCGTTGTTTCCCTGACGATGAAGCTCTCAGGTCTCGATCCGCTGACTTTGGAAGTCATGCCGCTGCCGGCGCCTTTGGATGACGGTGTGCAATTCGAGGAACTTCAGCTGTTGTTTTCAGGAATTGCCACGCTGCTTCTTTGGGCCGTCTATGCTTTGCGGCACGGATTGCTTAGGCGGCATTGGGTGAAAACAGCAGTTCTGCTCATCCCGGTCGCTTGTTTTCCGCTGGCTTTTGTCAACTGAACCGCCATGGGATCCTCGGAATTTCCGGGCTTGTCGCAAAGTTTGGCGGCATGAACGTGTCATGCGCAAAGAAGCTGCGATCTCTTGAATACGAGAATGTTCGGCTGAAACGGAGCGGGAGAGTATGAAGGTATCGAAGTTTTCGCTTCGCGGTCCTTCGGTTTGGATGCTCAGAATGTTCTTCATTGTATTGCGCGGGGAAGAAGGCGTTCCCGTCGCGGAGATCTGCCGTGAAGCCGGGATCAGTCAGGCGACCTATTTCACTGGCGCAAGAAGTATGTGGGTCAGATGCCGTCGGAGATGAAGCGGCTCAAAGAGCTGGAGCAGGAGAATGCCCGGTGCAACAGAACGGTGCCCGCGTCTGGCGTGATCGCTCCGCCGTCGAAAGCAGCCACAACTTTGCGCCCGTCAAAACCTTCAAATTCAAGCTGGCTGGAGATACAGTGTGTTGGCAGCGGGCCCCGCTTTCCAATCTGATAACTCTTTGTTGCAAAAGAAGCTTCTCAGATTCTTGGGGCCGATGCACCTCATGCTTTGAGAAATCCGGGCTAATGGATCTCGTGGGCCGCGGAACTCAGGGCGCAGGCTTCTAGGCCACCTGAAACCACGCGCACGAATGGGCCGGTCAGAAGCCGAAAGCATAATTCGCGCATGAAAGCGGGATACAAACCCGCACTGCGTCGGTCTGTTCGAGCATCCGTGCCGAGCGGTTCAGCGAGTTTTGCTTGGTAGCAATACGGTTGCAGTTTCTGGCAGCGCTCAAGCAAAAATAGAGAAATCTATTAAGCTGTTGATTTAAATTGTATTTTAGTAGTGGGAAGAGTGCTGCTGCCTATCCCCACACCTACTGAATATACCCTATAGCCTACGGTTGCTCTCTCGGAATGTGGCGGCTTAGGATTTACCGTCGAGGAAGCTGAGGCTTCTTTTTGCGGAGATCCTCTGAACAAATGCTGGCCGAAATTCGGTTTGTTCAATGATGGATTGAATGGAAAAGTAAGAAAGTTTCATAAAACAAGATGTTATGGATTTTGATTTTTGATTGTTGTGCTTACCGCGTCCCCTTGGAACGAAATTGATCTGAGAGTGGCGCTCTTCCATTTTTTTGAAGTCAGTTAGCCAGCTCCCGCGAACGCAAAGGACTGATGTCCGATGAGACGGGCATAAAAGCCACCGGCGGCAATCAGCTCGGAGTGAGTTCCCCGTTCCACGATCCGCCCTCCGTCCATCACAAGGATCAGATCGGCGGCCCGAATGGTGGAAAGCTGGTGGGCGATCACGATCGTGGTCCGGTCCGCCATCAGGTGATCCAGAGCGGCCCTGACCTGGCGTTCGCTCTGCGCATCGAGATGGGAGGTCGCCTCATCGAGGATCAGGATCGGCGCGTTCTTCAGGAACGCGCGGGCAATCGCGACCCTCTGGCGCTGTCCGCCGGACAATTGCGTGCCCCGTTCACCGACATTGGTTTCAACGCCCTTCGGCAGGCTTTTCATGAACGGTCCGAGCGCCGCCCGGTCGATGGCGCGCCGCAGGTCGTCTTCCGAGGCGTCCGGGCGGGAGAGCCTGATATTCTCCGCCAGGGTCGCGTTGAACAGGTAGGTATCCTGGGAGACCAGCGCGATGTGATTGCGCAGGTCGTCCAGCCGGAGCCGGCGGAGATCGGTGTCGCCCAGCCTAATGCTGCCCTCGTCCGGATCCCAGAAGCGCAACAGGAGATTGGCGATGGTCGTCTTGCCCGCACCGGAAGAGCCGACAAGCGCGACCTTGCCGCCTGCGGGGATCGCGAAGTCGATGTCGGAGAGCACCTGCCGGCCGGTGCCGCTATAAGAAAAATACACGTTGTTGAAGCTGACGGACAATCCGTACCGCCGCGTATCGGCGAGGGTTTCCGGCCCGTCGCGAACGGGAACAGGCTCGACATGCACCGCATGTACCCGGCGGGTGGAGGCAATCGAATCCGCCAATTGCCGCGCGGCCTGGGCAAGTTCGGAAACCGGCACGAAGGCCGCGGTCGCCAGCAGTGCGGTGAGCGGAATGAGGCCGGCGTCAAAGCCCCGGGCATCGACGAGAAGCGCCCCTGCGATCACCACACAGGCCGAACCGAGCGCGGAGATTGCCTCCTGCTGCGCGGTCTGGGAGGTGAGGTCTCTCAGGAGCGCGACACGGGTTTTCTGATAATTGCCGATCTGCGAAACGAAGGACTCGCGCCGCTCGGCGGCCGCGTTGAAGGCGATCAGTTCGGCGAGGCCCTGCACCGTGTCGACGACGAAGGCGTTGAGGTCGCCGAGACCGGAGCGCGCCTTCGCGCCGAGCCTGTCGATCCTGCTGCGCCGGAAGACCGGAGAGAGCGCCGCATAGAGGAGAAAGGGAAGCAGCACGACGGCGGCGGGCCAGGAGATCAGGAGCAGGGCAACGATCACGGTGACCGGAACGAGGAAGGCGACAACGGCGGGCGCAACCACATGGGCGAAGAAATACTCGATGGTTTCGACGTCCTGGGTTCCGAGCGACACGAGATCCCCGGTGCGGCGCCTGAGAAGGTAGGCAGGTGCCAGGCGTTCCAGGCTGCGATAGAGATCGACCCGCATCCGGGCGAGCAACCGGTAGGCCATGTCGTGCGAGCGCCAGGACTCGTTCCACTGACAGAGCGCGGCCACGGGCACCAGGAAGGCCATTGCCGTCAACAGCGACCCGAAGGCTTCGTCCTCCTTGATCGCGGCAATCACCAGAGCGCTGAGCGTGCTCACCCCAATCAGGGCATATACACGGCAGACGCCAGAGCCGATGGTCAGGACGAGCTGGCGCCGCCAGGGCGCGATCAGGCCGAACAGCACTTTCAGCGTCTCGAAGGGCGCCATCGCTTCGGCGATGCGCTCGCCCTCGGTCGTCTCGACCTGAGGCGGCCTGCCGGAAACCGTGCGGGGAGCCGTTTCTTCCGCTTCAACAGCAGCCGAATAATCGAGCCGGAGACCGCTCTCGCCGCTCTCGAACTGTTCGGCCATCAATTCGCGGTAGGGTCCCTCCCGGTCGACCATCTCTAGATGCGTGCCCGCGTCCACGATCGTGCCGTCGCGCATTACCAGTATCCGGTCGGCATCGATGACGCTCGACAAGCGATGCGCGAGAACGATCGTGGTGCGCCCAACCGCCAGCTTGTCGAGCTCCGACTGGATCGCCTGTTCGTTTTCCGCATCGACGGAGGAAAGCGCTTCGTCGAGGATCAGAATGGGCGCGTCCTTGAGGATGGCGCGGGCGATGGCGATGCGCTGACGCTGTCCGCCGGAGAGCTTTAGGCCGCGCTCGCCGATCAGGGTCTGATAACCGTCCGGAAGGTCGCAGATAAATCTATGCGCATTGGCGGCGCGGGCCGCCGCCTCGATCTCGGCGGTTCCGGCGCCTGGATCGGCGAGACGGATATTGTCTTCCACCGTTCCGTAAAAGAGATAGGCGTCCTGCTGCACGACAGCGATCTGTTCGCGGATGTGATCCGCCGAGACGGCGGTAACGTCCTCGCCGCCGATCCGGATTGTCCCCCCGCCCGCATCGGCAAGGCGCAGGAGCAGCTTGGCGATGGTGGATTTTCCCGACCCGGAATAGCCGACAATTCCGATCCGCTCGCCCGGTCTGACGTCGAAAGACACGTCGCGCAGCGCGTTCCCCCTGCTTTCGTCATAGGAAAAGGTGACGTTTTCAAAGCCGATGGAGGGAGCGAGAACGGGCGTTGCCGCGGTTTCCCGGACAGGCCTGTCCGGTTCGCTCCGCAGCAGATCCTTGATGCTGACGGCGGCGGCGTTCGCCGTCAGGCCGCGGTGAAGCAGGGAGCGCAGGTCGCGCAAGGGACGGAACACTTCCGTTCCCGCCATCAGCACGATAAGCAGCGCTTCGAGCGTCATCGCGCCCTGGCTCACGCGCCAGGCACCGAGCGCGATCGCCGCCGCGGCGCCGCCGGCAATGGCAAGATCGGTCAGCGCCCGGCTCATCAGGCTCGTCTGGACGACAAAGAGCGTGCTTTCGGCCAAGGCATGCGCCTTTTTCGCCAGCCTTTCGCCGAAAGCCTCCCCCTGGCCGAAGGCCTTGAGCGTCGGCAGACCCTGCATGGCGTCGAGCAGGTCCTCGCCGAATTCCTTGAAGGAGCGCACGCGCCGTTGCGTCGATTCATTGCCCATGCGCTTGAGCGCAACGGGCAGGACCAGCGCGAGAACGGCCGCCGCTGCGATGACGGCCGCGACGGGCACGTCCCAGAAGGACAGGACTGCGAACAGCAGGACGGGGGCCAGCAACGCGATGGCGAGCTGCGGCAGGAACTGTCCGAAAAAGGTCTGCAACTGCTCTACGCCGTCGATCGAGGACAAAGCGACGCTCCCGGTTCGCTGGTTCGCGAGCCAGGCCGGACCGAGCCGGACGATCTGGTCGTAGATCTGCAGGCGCAGCCGGTCCTGTATCCGGGCGGCCGTCCGGTGCGCGATCCGCGCCCGCCAGCTTTCCAGCGCAGCCCTTGCCAGGATGATCAGAAGCAGCAGGCCGGCGGCAGGCGCCAGATCCATGAGCTGTTCGCCCTCGAAGATGCGGGCGATCAGCCAGCCCAGCACGACGAACCGCGCGATCCCCATTCCCAGGGACAGGAAGCCGATTGCCATGACCCAGGCGATACGCCCCCGGAAGCCTTTGGTCGAGGCCCATAATTGCGGGTCAAAATGCATCGTGACGTCCCAGGCTGCTAAAGGTTTCGTAGTGTTTACTACGTTATAAGTTGAATGGAAAGCTTATCGTTGTGTTCATTACGCTAATTCGCAGGCCGCGGGTCAGCCCGGGTCACATCGAAGAGACGGGCGGCCGTTTTCCCATTGCCGCGCATCAGCATGAGCCGGTCGGCGATTGCCTCGGCCAGATCGCGGTCATGGGTGATCAGCAGGATCGCCAGGCCGTCTTCATCGGCGACCTGCCGAAGATACCGGATCACCTGCTCCTGAACGGGTGGATCGAGCCGCGAGGTCGGTTCGTCCGCGACAAGCAGTTTCGGTTTCAGCGCGAGGACACGGACGAGTGCCGCGCGTTGCGCTTCTCCGCCGCTGACCTGGGCCGGGCGGCGCTGCAGGATTTCGCGGGGCAATGCGAAGCGGCGCATCAGCTCCGGCACGCGCTCCGCCGCCGCGTCGCCTTCGGGCAACCGGCGCAGATCCTCCAGGCTCCTGCCGAGCGACTGCCAGGGGGAAAAGACCCGCGTCGGATCCTGATGAAGCTTCTGGGCCGCGCTTCCCGCGGGAAACAGCCTGTCTATCCGGCCGCCGACGGGTTTGGTCAATCCGAGCATGGCCCGGCCGAGCGTCGTTTTGCCGATGCCGCTAGCGCCGAGCAGCGCGGAGATATGGCCGGCATGGCAGTGGAAATTCAGATCGTCGGCCAGGACCCTTGTGCCGAAGCCGATGCGCAACCGGCTGGTCTCGATAATCTTCGGCGAGGTCGACGGGGCATAGGGCCGGCGCGGCCAGGTGACCGGGTCGCTCGCCACGTAGCGGCGGCCGTAACCGGAAGAAGGCGCCGACAGGACGACGCTCCCCGGACCGGTCTCGGCGATCCGGCCTTCGTGGAGAAAAGCGGCCCGGTCGGCCAGGCCGCGTGCCAGGGCGATATCGTGGGTGATCAGCAGGATCGACCGGCCCTCGGCCCGCAAGGCGCCGAACATCGCCGACACCATGCTCCTGCGGCCCCCATCGAGGCCCTTGGTCGGTTCGTCGGCAACGAGCAGGGGCGCGCGGGTCACCGAAGCAATCGCAGCCAGCACCCGCTGCGCCATGCCGCCGGACAGCTGGTCGGGACGCTTGCGATAATCGCCCGGTTCGATATTCATCGTCTCGAGAGCGGCCTCGGCGCCTTGCCCCCTCTGCTCACGCCCGAGCCTGAACTGCTCCGCGACCTGGTCCCGGATCGCCATGAGGGGTGCGAGTGCGGCTAGCGGTTCCTGTGGCAGGAGGAACGTGTCACTGCCCCAAAGGCCGCGAAGCGACTTCTGGTCCCCGGCTTCGAAGGAAGCACCGTCGACGACGATCCGGCCGGTCACGCCGACGCCTTTCGGCACAAGCCCCATGAGGGCGCTACCGATAAGGCTCTTGCCGCTGCCGGTTTCGCCGAGCAGGGTGAAGATCTCTCCTTCGCCGACCGAAAAGGAAATCCGGTCAACGATCGAGCGCTCCGCCGTGCGGATCGACAGGTCTTCGACGATAAGGAAACTCATAGCTCGCTTTCCTCCAGACCCTGCCGCCGGGCGCTGTAATATTCTCCGACCAGGGTCGCCGACAGCGTGCAGACAAGGATGGCACCGGCCGGTGCCAGCACCATGTGCGGCGCGGTGCGGAAAAAGGTCATGGTTTCCGCGATCATCGCCCCCCATTCGGCGTCGGGCGGACGCAGACCGATCCCGAGAAAGCCGACCGACGAGATCGTCAGCACGTTCGAACCGACCGCCAGAACGCCGAGCGATATCAGATATGGCAGGATCGCGGGCAGCACGTGGGCGGTGAACAGATATCCCGGGCGGAACCCGAGCAGCCTGGAAGTCTCCACATGGTCGGAGTTAAGTTCGCGCGCGGAAACGGCCGCCGCGAGGCGCGCGAAACTTGGCCATTGGGACATCCAGAGACCGAACAGGATCGGACCGCCGCCGCCGCCCAGCAGACCTGAGACAAGAATGACGAACAGCAGACTGGGACAGGCAATGATGACGTCGCCGATCCGGGCGATGATCTGCCGTGTCCAGCCGCCGAAAAAAGCGGACGCGAAACCGAGCAGCAGGCCGGTCAGCAACGACGCGGCAACGCTCACCACCGCCAGTCCGAGCGAGGTCCGCGCTCCGGCGATCGTGCGCGCGGCAATCGAGCGGCCGAGATGATCGGCTCCGAGCAGATATTCCGCGGACGGCCCGGCATAGGCATTCAGCAGGGTCTGACCGTTCGGATCGGTTGTCAGCAGGCTCGGCCCTGCCAGGGCAACGATCAGCATGCCGACGAGCGGCACGATGCCGAAGATCAGAACCGGCGCGGAGGGCATCAGCCCAGCCGTCCGCGCGCGGGTGTCGAATCCGGCGATCATGCGCCTGCCTCGCGGGAAACCGTTCGCGGATCGAGCAGCCGGACGAGAATATCGGTCGTGGCCGTCACGGTGACGACGAAAAGGCCGATGAAGAGCCCCGCTCCGGTCGCCAGGGGAATGTCGGCGTTGAGCACGCTGTCGATGAGGACCGTGCCGAGCCCGTCGAGATTGAAGAGCACGTCGATCACCACGAGCCCGCCGATTGCATGCGCGATCAAGGGCCCGAAGAAAGCGATGATCGGCACGAGGGTCGGCCGGAGGGCATGAAACACGACGATGCGGGGCCAGCTCTGCCCCTTGATGCGCGCGTAGGTCGGAAAGAACTCATGCATCGTCCGGACGGCCGAATTGCGAACCACCCGCGCAAGGTCGGGAAGCAACGCGAGGGCGAGCGTGAACGACGGCAGGACGTAGTAGCCCGGCAGATTGGCGCCGGCGGCCGGCAGCCAATGCAGACGGATCGCAAACAGGGTGATCAGCATCATGCCGATCAGAAACGGCGGAACCGACGAGAGCATTGCAGAGGTGGCAAGAAACCCGCGATCCAGCAGGCTGTCGCGCCGGAAGCCCGCGGCAAAGCCGAGAACCAGGCCGATGCCCAGAGCAAGCGAGACCCCGAGCGCGGTCACGCCGAGCGTGCTGCGGAACCCGCGCCAGACTTCGGGCGTCACGGGCCGGTGGCTGACGATGGAGCGGCCGAGATCGCCGGTGAAGACGGCTTCGACCCAGCGCAGATACTGAACGGCCACCGGCTTGTCCAGGTCGGCGGCTTCCCGGATGCGGTCGACGGATCGCACGGTCATGTTCTCGCCGTAGCGCGCTTCCGCGACGCGAAACGCGATATCCCCGGGCGCGAGCTGAACGGCCGCGAATGCGAGCGTGGCGACGGCCAGGGCAACCGCGGCCGCCGCCAGGACATACCCCGCCAATGCGCGCAGCAGTTCGCGGGCCAGCATCATGTCAGTCTGCCCACGCGACCCGGTCGATCCAGAAGCTGAGTTCGAGAGCATCGACCGGGACGCTGTCGAAATCCACCCGGTCCGATATCGCGACATTGTAGTCGTACCAGGCGAGCGGAAGGATCGGCAGCGCGCCGTTCATGATTTCCAGGATCCGGCCCCGGGCAGAGGCCGTCTGCTCTTCGTTCGTCGCCCCGAGATAATCTGCGAACGCCGTTTGCAGGTCCGGATCGGTAAAGTTGATACCGCCCCAGACCGCGTTGTCGGAATTTTCGGCAAGATAATCGACAAGCAGGGTTCCGACGGGGTCCGGAGCCATTCCGTAGGCGCGCCGGGCAAGGCCGAGGGCAAGCGTGTCGTTTGCCGCGGTTTCTGCGACTTGCGCATAGGAACCGGACACCAGGTCGACATCGATGCCGACTTCGCGAAGCTGCGCCTGAACGACTTGCGACATGGCCTGCAGCTCCGGCTGGGGACCCACGATCACTTCCACAGAGAAACGCAGGCCCTCGTCATTTACAAGCACCCCGTCCTCACCCGAAGTCCAGCCGGCTTCGGCGAGAAGGCGCTTTGCCTCGTCGATGTCCCAGCCGATGTCCGGTGCTCCGGACACATGCCAGTCCGGAAACGCCGGAGAAAAAAGCTGATTGGCCGCCGCATCCGGATTTCGGAACAAGGCGGTGGAAATGCCAGCCCTGTCGAGGGCGAGTGACACGGCCTGCCGCTCCCCGACATCATCGAAGCGGGGATCCGTGCTGTTGAAGAGCAGTCCGAGGATTCGGCCCGTCTGCAACTGCTTGATCCTGACATTGCCGCTGGCTTCGACTCGGTCGCGGAGCACCTGGGGCAGACCGAGGATCAGATCCGCCTGTCCGGATTCCGCGAGGTTCGCCAGCGTGTCCTGCCCGGTCGCGCCGATGAAATGGACCTTGCCGATATTGGCCGGCTCGCCCCAATAGTCGTCGAAGGCGGCAAGGTCGGCGGCCTTTTTCCCGTCGATCACCTCAACCCGGTAAGGGCCGGTGCCGACGATCTGCGTCACGGTGCCGTCTGAGGCATAGGATGACGGAGCAAGAATGATCGACGTGGCATCGGTCAGAAACGCCGGCACCAGGCTGAAAGGCTTTTCGAGCTTGAAAACGACCGTACCGTCGCCGGCCTCCACGACCTCGATCGGCAGGGTGGCGATCAGATTGCCCTGTTCCGCGAACGTCGAGAACCTGTCAGCCACCCAATCGGCTGTGAGCACGCTGCCGTCGTGAAACTTAACGCCGTCTCGGATATCGAAGGTCCAGGTCAGTCCGTCTTCGCTGACCTGCCAGCTCTCGGCGAGCTGAGGAACGAGATTGCCTTGTGGATCGGTCGTGACAAGGGTCTCGGCTACGCGCAACCGGCGGAAATGAAAGCCCGTATCCTGCGGATCGAGGCTGGTAATTTCGCGCGGAGACGCGATCTGAAGAACACGATCGTCCAGAGCGAACCCCGGGCTGCATGTTAAGGCCAACGCCAATGCAGCAAACACTACGTTTAGAGAATTTCGAATGATCATGATTGGCTCCTGTCGAGGTCAAGGTTCGATAGAATGCGCGGCGCCGGAGCCAGAGATATCGTATCAATAATCTTAATTCAACTTATTATTCAATAATTTAGAATGATTCAAAACTAGAAAACTCAAGTTTTATCCACGTTTCCGCATTTGTGGAATGTTTTACTCATAAAAAGTAGTATATACTACAATATCTTAATTGGTCGACGGTTCGTGACTACTGAGTTCCAGCCGGAACTCCTGAAGACGGCGGGCGGTCTCAAGGGCGAGCGACGTATCGCTCTTCGTGAGGGAAAGAACCACGGCTTCAAGAACCAGCAGCGTGGTGCCGTAAAGGGTCATGTTGCCCACTTCGGTTCGCGGAACGGTGATGAGCGCATCGGCTCCCTGAGCGAGCTGTCCTTCCGGATTGTCAGTCACCACGAGAAGCCGGCCGCCGATCCGGGCGAGCTCCGCCTTGACGAGCCGGGCCTCCTTGACGGCTTTCCCGAAGGCAAGCATCACGACGACATCGTCGGGCCGGAGCATCAGCAGCGAATCCGCGAAGCCCGTCCCGGAACCGGAAAGAGTATAGGTGGAAAAGCCGGTCCGCAGCAGATGCGTCGCCGTTTGCTGCGCGAGACGAAATGAGGGCCCTGCCCCATGGAAGCCGATGCGCCCGGCCCGGGTGAGCAGCCGGGTGGCGCGGTCGACATCTTCCCGGATGCCGGAACAGGCGAGCAGCGGCAGGGTTTGGGAATAGGCTTCCAGCACGAGGTCGAAAGGGGATTGGTCGCCCTTGCGGATCAGTTCATCGACGGTCGTACCGACTTTTTCAACCGGCGACCTGACACCGGCGTCGAGCTTTTCGGCAATGGCTGACTTCAGGTGTGGCAAGCCCTCGAAACCCAGCGACTGGACAGCCCGGATCACTGTGGCGTCCGAGGCGTCGATCTTCTGGGCGAGCTCAACTGCGGAGCTGATCAGAACTGAACTCGGATGCTGTTCGATGTAATCGAGAAGACGTCGTGCCGCTTGACTGAGGCGCTGGCCTTCCTTGAGCTCAATCATATGGGTTCCCATGTCTGTTCAGAGAGAGCGAGGCATTTTGTTAATTCAATAGCTGTCGTCAATATGCACACATTTAAGCAAATCGTTCCCAGGACGCTTGGTAAATACCAAGCTGAACGCGCTGTTGGAATTGTGGTCTGGTGTAACGACACCTTGTAGAAACCTTGTACGGAAACGAGATCAAGTTGGGTAGTGATCGCAGACAATCAGCAATCGTGCACACCCAGGCGAATGCTATCATAAGTTCATTCACCCAAATGATGCGTTCACTGAATATAACCGGCAGACTGCGTGCCCAAACAGCAAAGAAACACCGCAATTCGAGTGACCGCTTTTGGAAAGTTTGTCTGAAGCGTTGAGCGTCCGAAATGGAGGCGCAATGCCGCCATTCATTTGGAGGTCTCCAAATGGTAATTTTCGGCTGGACGCGTTTTCCACTCAAACTCATTTCCCGCGCCGGCCGCGCTTTTCATCTGGGTTTTCGAACCAGGGCGCCGTTTCTTTGGCCTCAACGAAGCCGACCAGCCGGGCCGGCTGCTGGGCGAGATGCCCGGTCACGGTCGAGTATTTTGACAGGAGGTCTGCCAGGAGCGGTAGGCTGGCCGAGTTGGCGTAGCGAATGCCTATTACGCTGGCGCCTTCGCGGCCGTGAATGTCCTCGATTAGCCCTGGGGATACACCGTTCTGTTTCAGCGTGTCCGCATGTCCGCGGCGGAGGGCGTGGAGGACGCGCATCCAATGCGGACCGCCATTTGCGGCGTTGGCGACAAAGCGTGGATTGAAATTCCTGTAGAAGCGTTCTCCTGCGTTTGCGCTCTCGCGGTCGAACGGGTTGCTAAACTCCGGTAAGAGAAGCCAATAGGCACCGGTTCGGACAGGAGACATGGGTCAGGCGCTAGCTTTCTTTTTGCCCTTTCCATCTTGAAGGCCGTAACCGGAAAAGGACTTGAGTGTGTCGGCGATGGCCTGATCGGACAGGAGAACCGGTCCGCCGATCTGGAGGCTCAGGTAATATTGCCGGGCGATCGTCTCTAGTTCGACAGCCCGCCACATGGCCTTGGAAAGGCTTTCACCCACGGCGATCATGCCATGATTAGCCAACAGGCAGGCGGTCCGGTCCTGCATCGCCTCGATAGCGAGTTCAGACAGCTCCTTCGTGCCGAAGGTCGCGTATCCGGCACAGCGCACATTGGTGCCGCCGAAAGCCGCGATCATGTAATGGCAGGAAGGAATTTCCTTCCTCGCGATGGCCAGCGTTGTGCAATAGGTCGGATGGGCGTGCACGACGGCTTCGGCATCCTTGCGCTCGCGCAACAAGGCGTGGTGGAAGCGCCATTCAGTCGAAGGTTTCAGGGGGCCTTCCCAGGTGCCCGACGGATCGTTGAGATCCACGGACGCGATCATGTCCGGTTCCATTTGATCGTAGGGTGTGGCGGATGGCGAAATGAGCATGCGGTCTTCGTAGCGGACCGAAATGTTGCCTGACGTTCCCTGATTGATTCCGTTCGCGTTCATTTCCCGGCATCGGGCGATCAACTCCTTACGGAGCGAGAGTTCTGCCTTTTTCATTTTGAGCGTCTCCTTTTTTGTTTCGAGATCGGGCTTGCGTCGGCCGCTTGGCGGTCGCGTGCCGTTAAAACCTCAGCTTTTCCATTGAGAAATCCGCGGTGGCTTCGCCGTCCGGCGTGCCGGCCTGGACACCGGAAGTGATCAGCAGGGTTCGGCATCCGGCGCGGTTGCCGCCGAGAATGTCATGACGGGGGCTATCGCCGATCATCAGGCATCGCTCGGGCGTGATCGGACCGAGTGCCCGCAAGCCGGCGGAGAACATGGCTGCATCCGGCTTGCCGAGATAGACGACCTCGCCACCCGCATCGGCATAGTCCTTCGCCACGAGGCCAGGTCCGTACGAAGCTTGGTTTCCGGCATAGATCATGGTGTCCGGATTGGCGCAGATGGCGGGAACGCCGGCGCGGGCCAGTGGGGTAAGAAGGCGCCTGTAATCCTCCCGGCTGTGTGTTTCGGGGTTATTGCCGCTGATGATTACGAGCTCGATAGGGTCCCCGGGGCGGGCTCCTGTAACGGGAAGGTCGTCAATCAGGCTGTGATCGTTTTCCCGCGACAGGAGCAAGACGGCTCCACCCTCGGTAAGGTGGTTATCTGCAAGGCGTTGAAGCAGCAGGTCGCGGGCAAGTTCGCCTGATGTGACGACGGCTTTGAAGGCGCCCACCGAGAAGCCGAGCCGGGCCAGGCGATCCGCGTTGGGTCTGGCGCGCCGTCCCGAATTGGACAGGGCAACCATCGGTACCCCGCGCTCTTGAAGAGCTTGAACGCACTCTATCGCGCCCGGAAAAGCCCTCTTGCCGTCATGCAGCACACCGAACTGGTCGAGCAGCAAGCCATCGACGGAGCCAAGGATTTCAGAAAGGTGGGTGATCGTTTGCGGCATGTCAGGACAAGGCCTCGCGGACGATGAGCGCGGATCCGACCGCGGCTTCCTTGGCGAGGACCGCTTCGGCCGGAACATCAAGCAGCTTGAGCCGGATGCGGGTCCAGACCGAGTTGTCCGCACCGCCGCCAACGGTCCTCACGCTGGTCAATGCCGGAGCACCGAGCTCCACGAGACGCTGGTAGCCGAGCTTCTCGATCCGGGCGATCCCGGTTAGCAAACCCTTGAAGAAGGCGGCATCGTCTTCCGGCCGCGGTGTCACGCGGGGCGGCAGCTTCGGATCGTTGATTGGAAACCGCTCGCCTGGGCGGGGCAGCGGATAATAGCCGAGTTCGCAGGGCGTCTCCGGATCGATCCTGGCGGTGAGGTTCGCCATTTGGTCGAGATCGAAATGCGCGAGAAGCGCCGCGCCGCCGCTGTTGGAGGCGCCGCCCGTGAGCCACAGATCGCCGATCCGGTGACTGTAAATGCCATATTCCGGCGCGAACAACGGACCGTCGCACAGCACTTTCAAAGTCATGGTGGTTCCGAGCACCGTCACTCCGTCTCCGGGGCGCTTGGCGCCGGTCGCGAGGAACGATGCGCAGCCGTCACTCATTCCGGCGACGATCGGAATTCCGGCAGGCAGCCCGAATTCACCGCCGGTGCGGGCGGTGACCGTCCCCGTGGGCACGACCTCTGGCAGCAGGGTTCTGCGGATCGAGGTTCCGTCGAGCCATTCCGGCCAGATTCGGCTGACCGGGGCGTAGCCGG
>Ga0207774_100252_pt1 | contig 28627 bp, 19 predicted proteins | sample TtaePargueraPR_13_FD_187754 | JGI IMG/M metagenome (GOLD analysis project Ga0207774, IMG submission 187754) | Aerobic enrichment media microbial communities from Bioluminiscent Bay, La Parguera, Puerto Rico - Tt and M2 (2) (SPAdes) | ecosystem: Environmental > Aquatic > Marine > Unclassified ... | reverse complement strand
GGTCACCTCGTTCAGCACCCGGGTCGTCTCCTCAGCCGAATCCGTACCGGCCTCGGTCGTCCCCAACTTGCCCGCCACCTCATCCTGCGACGGGGCCTTACCCTGGGCGGTCAACGCGATCCGCGTCGCCGCCGGCCCGCAGTAGTAGAAATTCGGCTGCGCCTCGTACTGCACCGCCACCTCACGCGCACCACCATCGGCACCCGGACCAGCGGCCTGCGCCGCCACCGCAGGAGCGGCCACCACACCACCAGCGGTCAACACACCAGCAACCGACAGCAAAGAATTACGGAAGATCGTGTTCATAGCAGAATCTCCGTTCCGAGGGGGATGAACCGGACACCAGACCACACCGGGTCGATGACCGGTCACGAACGGGACGAACAGAACACGCACAAAAAAGTCGAACTCAAATGATGCGCTCCGACCTGCGCACACCCGCCGGTCCAGGCGGGGGGCGGTCTCACCGGCGCACCGGATACAACCATCCGGGGGTGCCCGGCATTCCGTACCCGGCGGGGTCGCAGATCCGGCCGTACCCGCGCCGGGCGACAGATCAGGCGGATCAGGCCCGGCAGATCAGCCGGGCCGCTCGCTACTCGGTCCAACGCCGGGATCCAACGCCGCCCGGCCGGCCGATGTTCCGCCAGAGCCCGGATGCCTCGGCCACCTACCCGCTGCACCGCGCCGAACCTCGCAAACGGGACGCCACCGACCCCGGTCAGTCGCCCGGCTTCTTCCACAGCACGTACTCCAGTTGCAGCGGGCCTTCCTCACCGTCGACCGAGGTGCGCTGGGTGAGCGTGCCGTACCGGCCGTCACTGGTCCGGATGCAGTAGACCGGAAACAGCCGCCGCCACCGGTTGCCGCTGAACATGCCCTGGACGACCTCCTCGTCGTTCCAGGCCGAGTCGGGCAGTGACGAGCAGCCGCCGAGGGTAGGCGTACCTTCGTCCCAGTCTGCGGCCTGTGCGCCGTTACGCAGCGCGGCCTGGCCGCCGGTCAGCGAGCTCCAGGTGCCGGCGAACCGGGGCTCCACCAGGTCCATCGCGGCGGCGAACTCCGGATCCTGCTCCGGGTCGCCGAACCGCCCGGTGTCGAGGTCGTAGTGCAGGTCGTCGCCGGTGAAGACGAGCCGGTCGCCGGCGTACACCGGTTCGCTGTCCAGTGCGTCGGTGATCACGAGCGTGGAGTCGACGGTGGGGTCGGCGGTGATGGTGATCCGGTTCTGTTCGATCTCGGTGACGAACCGCCCGTCCATGTCGATCCGCAGCTTGCGGGTGGTGTCGATCCGGAAGACGCTGACCCGCTGCGTACCGTCGATCGTCTGGTTGATCAACAGGTAGGTGGCGTCCTGGTCGGCCGCCTGCTCGCGGGCCGCCTCCTCGGTGGCGTAGATGCCGACCTCGGCGACGATCCGGTACGGCGCCGGCAGCGCCGCCACCGACTCCTTGGCGATCTCGACGACGATCGGCATGATCGCCTCCTCGAAGGCGGCCATCCGCTCGTCGTCACCGCAGCCGGCGGCGACGGTCACCGTGACGACGGCCGTGACGAGCCCGGCCACCGCCCGGACCCACCGGCCCGACCCGATACCTCCGTACGGCCGCGATCGCCCCGTTCGCTGCACGCTTACCCCTCGTCTCCCGAACACCTGACCGGCACCGACCTGCCGGTTGCCGATCATGGTGCGGCAGCCGGGCAAGGTCAACGCCCGGTCGGGCTCAGCCGGACGCCATCGCGATGTCGAGGGCCGCCGACCGGACATCGGGCACCGGATGGCGGCGCAGCCGGTGCAGCGGCGACCGCCACGGCGGCGACCAGCCGTACCGGTCACCGGCCCGGACCAGCGCCACCGCGAACAGCCCGGCGGCCAGGTCACCCCGCTCGGCGAGCGCCCCGACGACGGCCGTCAGCACCGCCGGGTCCCAGCTGCCCTCGGCCCGGCGTACCTGGTCGGTCAGCGTCTCGGCGAGCCGGCCGGCCAGCACCGGCCGGTCGGCGACCAGGTCGGCGAGCGCGGCCAGCTCTGCCACGATCGGGGGCGCGGTCGGTGCGGCCAGCGGCACCAGGTGGGTGAGCAGCCGGGCCGCCTGCGGGATCAGATCGGCAAACCCGACGAGGGTACGCGCGGCGGCCCGCACCGCCGCCCGGTCGGTGTCCGGGTCGGCGTCGCGGCACCAGCGCACCGCCGCGTCGACGAGCCGGTCGAGGCGGCGCCGGGCCGGCCGGTCCCCCGCCGGGTCACCCGGCCGGTCGTCGGACCGGTCCAGCCGGGCCAGCGCGTCCACCGCGACCACCAGCGGCGACCGGTCGACGGCTGCCGGCGACCCGTCAGCTGCCGACGGCGATCCATCCGCTGCCGCTGCCGCCACCGGTTCGTCGAGCAGCCGGGTCACCACCCGCATCGCCGACGCCCACCGGTACGGGTCGTCCAGGTCGGTCAGGGCGGCGACGGTCAACCCGGTCAGGTCGGGTGCCCAGCGGGCCCAGGCCGGCAACGCCGCCCAGGCCAGCCGGGCCGCTTCCGGGTCCGGGTTGCCGGTGGCGGCCACGACCAGGGCGGCGTACCGGGGGCGGTCCGGCTCGGCGATGGTCGACGGCGGTGCGTCCAGCAGCGCCGACACCTCGGCCCGCGACAGTGTCGGCGAGTCGGCCACGTTGGCTCCGTCAGCGACACCAGCCGCGTCAGCGATGCCAGCCGTGCCAGGGGTGCCGGCCGCGCCAACGGTCCCAGCCGCACCGGCCAGGATCGTCCAACTGGCCGGGACGTCGGGCCGCTGCCGGGCGGCGGCGACGGCGGCGGCCCGCACGTCGGGGTGCTGGTCCACCCGCCGGTACGCCGCGCTGACCACGTCGAACGCCTCCGGCGGGCCGTACCGGGCGAGCAGCCGCAGGGCCTGCTTGCGGCTGGTCACCTTGCCGGCGCCGAGCGCCACGTCGGTCAGCGTGGCGACCAGCGTCGACGGTGCGACGAGCCGGGCGGTACGGCCGGCCGCGTAGACGGCGACGCGGGCCCGGTCGTCGTCGACGTGCCGCAGCAGCATCGGCAGCGCCTCGTCCGGCCGATCGGTCCAGGCCAGCGCGGCCAGCGCCGCCTCGGCGAGGGTGACGTCCGCCGCGTCGAGGTGCCGGGCGACGACCGCCCAGCCGGCACCGGGCACCGGGGCGGCGCAGCTGATCGCCCGTACCCGATGGTGTTTGGCCATGCTCCGGTCGGCGGCGATCGACGCCAGCAGGTCGGCGTACGCCTGCTGGTGGCGGGGCAGCCACCGGGCGACCCGGTGCGCCGGGCCGGGCACCCAGCGGGCACCGGCGGACAGGAACTTGCCGGTCCGCTTACCGGGCGGCGTGGTGAACACCTCGTCGAGCAGGTCGGTCCGGCGGGTGCAGATCGCCTGCCACACCTCGTGGATCTCCACCGTGGACGCATCGACGGCGAGCACCTCGCCGACCCGGTCGGCCCGGGTCGCCGGGTCGGCCAGCCACAGCGTCACCGCCCGGCGGAACACCGACGACACCACGCCGGGGTGGATCGCCCGGCGCAGCAGCCGCTGCAGGTGCGGCAGCCGCCAGGCCCGCAGGCCCAGCGACCAGGCGACGGCGAACAGCGGCTCGTACCGGTCCCGGGCCGCAGCGCCCTCGATCCACGGTGCGATCCGGGCGAACAGGTCGTGCTCCTGACCCCGGCGCAGCACCTGGTCGAGTCGGCCGAGGAAGGGCAACTGCCGGCCGTCGTACAGCTTGTCGAAGGTCTGCATCGCCCAGCCGACCAGCGCCGGGTCGGCTGTGTGCCGGCGCAGCACCTGCCCGGCCAGCCCACCGATCGCGGTCAGGCTGGCCGGCGAGGTGTCCCGGGCGGCCACCGCCTGGGTGACGACGTCGGTCAGGGCAGGCACCGTCGCCGGGGCGAGCAGGCCGACGACCTGCGATAACGCGGTGAACGCGCGGGCCCGTACCGGGTCCTGGTCGTTGCGCAGCCGGCGCAGTTGCTCGACGGCGGCGGCGACGGCCGCCGGGTCGCCGCTGCGCCCGGCGGCGGCCAGCAGCAGCGCGTAGCCGGTGCCCCGGGCGGTGGCGTCCGCGCGCCGGGCCGCCGCGACCAGCGCCGACTCCGCCTCGGCCCAGGGCAGGAACGCGGTGTACGTCAGCGTCGAGTCCTCGCTGGCCCGGACCCGGTCCAGGCCGAGTATCCGGCGGGCCTCCCGGTGCTGCCAGTGGCGGGGCAGCACGGTCAGCAGTTGCTCCGACAGCAGCACGTCGGCGGTGTCCACGTCGGCCGTCACCGCGTCGTACAGCTCGCCCCGACGGGCCGGGGCCAGCGCGGCGAGCAGCCGGGCGAAGGCGTGGTCGGTGCCGCGCAGCCGCACGCCGAGCGGCGTCAGGTCGGTCAGGTCGGCGTCGCGGAGTCGGTACAGCAGTCCGGACGGCAGCTGCTGGCGGCGCAGCCAGCCGGCCCGCGCCGGGGCGGTGAGCAGCCGCAGGGTCCGCGCCGGATCGGCACCGGCCAGCACGCCGTACGCGGTCAGCTCGCCGGGCAGGCGGGTCGTCGGGCCGTACCGCTCCAGCAGGTCGAACACCCGCGTCGGATGCTGCTGCGCGGTGTGCAGCACCGCGCGGCCCCACTCGGACCACCAGGTGTCGCGGGCGGCGCGGGACCGGGCGGCGAGCTGCGCCTGCGCGAAGTCGAGCAGCACGGCGGGGTGCCGGCGGGCCAGCCCGGTGCCGCCGCCGACGGCGTACGACAGCGGTGGCAGCAGCCGGGCGACGGTCTCCGGGCCGCAGGCGGGCAGCAGGACCGCGGCTTCGCCGTCACCGAACCGGGCGCGGACCGGGTCGATCAGCGCGTCGGCGAGGTCGGCGCGGCGGGCGGCGCGCAGCGTCCGGTACGCGGTGCGCCGCAGGTCGGCCGGGGCGTCGTGCAGCAGCGCCGCCACCTCGTCGGGGTCCGCCCAGCCGGAGCGCAGGTACGCGGTGACCGCGACCGCCCGCAACCGCCGGTCCGGGTCGGTGAATCCGGCCCGCACCGTCGCCTGGTCGCCGACGATCACCGCCATGGTGAGCCCGAGGAACCGCTGGTGGGAGTCGCCTTGCGCCAACTCGGCCAGTACGGCCGGCAGATCTCCGGTGGCGGCCAGCCGGCGGGCGTGTCCGGCCAGGGCGGACATCCGGGCCCGGTGGGTCAGCGGGTCTCCGGCGGCGAGCAGTTCGGCGGTGGGGTGCGGCACCGGATGATCGTCTCAGCCGCCGGCAACCGGATATCCGTCAGCGACACGTGGGCGACATGTCCGTGAAGCGACGTCGTCAGCGGCTCGGTCAGCGACGGCAAGCTGGACCCTATGTAGAGGTCCGAGTATGCTGCCGGCATGACGCGACCGGTCCAGATCACCACCGGAGTGGCCCGGGTGCTGGCGGCGCTGCTCGACGACCCCGGCACCGGCCGCTACGGCCTGGAGCTGATGCGGGCCACCAGGCAGCCCAGCGGCACCCTCTACCCGATCCTCAACCGGCTGCTGGCCGCCGGCTGGGTGCACGCCCAGTGGGAGCAGATCGACCCAGTGGCCGAAGGCCGCCCGGCCCGGCGCTACTACCAGCTCACCCCGGACGGCCTGGTCGCCGCCCGCACCGAGTTGGCCGCGCTCTACGCCACGCTGCGCCCGCACGCCCCCGGGCACGCCGGGCCGGCCACCGGCCGGCCCGGCACCGCCGCTCCCGAAACCACGTGACCAGCATGTTGAGCCGGCTGGTCCACCGCGCGTTCGTCGTCGCGGCCCGCCGCTGGCCGCCCGCCGACCGCGACGAACTGATCCGCGAATGGCTCGCCGAGTCGTACACGCTCGGTCACGAGCCGGGAGTTGCGGTGCCGGTACGCGCCTGGCGGCAGATCCGGTTCGCGGCCAGTCTCGCCTGTGCCAGGCAATCCCCGATCGGCGCCGTCGGCACGGTCCCGGTCGACCACATCGAGCGGACCGCGCTGCACGTCGTCGCACTGTTCCTCGCCCCGCTGGCGGCGGCCGTCCTGACCATCCTCGCCAACGGACCACTGTGGATGGCCACCAGCACCGGCGACGACCTGCCGGCGGTCCTGACCCTGCTTCACCGCGCCGGGCACGTCGCCGCCGGGATCGGCTGCGGCGTACTGCTCGCCGACCGGATGCGCCGACGGCGGGGAGCACCGGTCAGCCGGCTGTGGTGCGTCGCCGCGACGGTCCCGGTGCTGGCCGGGCTGGTCGTCGCCGAATCGGCCGTACGCCACCTGGCGATCATCGTCGCCGGTCCGACGTTCACCATCGCTGTCACCGGTCCGGCAGGCACCGTCGTGGGCCCGGCCGTCGTCGCCGGGACACTGATCCCGTTGACCATCCTGGTGGCGACCCTCGCCCGCCGCACCACCCGGTGGGCGCTCGCCGCCGCCGTACCGGGCACCGCCGCCATCACACTGGCCGCGAGCGCCATCACGGCCTCGCTTGTCGCCGGGCCGGATGGGGCGCGGACACCGCTGCCGATCCCGCCCGGGATTCTGCTCGGCGCGGTAGCGCTGTCGCTGGCGTACACGGTGCGGGCGGTCCGGCCCCGACCGCCGGCGCCGCCGCGACCTCGACCGGCCCCGGCGCCGCGCCTGCTGGTGGCGACGGCGGCGGTGATCGGCGGCGGACTACTCGTCGCCTACCTGTTCACCCCGTACGCCTGGTGGGCGACGCTGCCCACTCTCGTTGTCGCGGTCGCCACCCTCGCCACGAACGCGTTCTGTTTCGCCGTGGCACGCTGGGCGGCCGGCCGGATTCCGGCGAGCCGGCCCGACCCGATCTGGCCGGAGATCGTTCCCGGTCAGCCGGCCGTCGCACCGAATCAGGCGGCCGTACCAACCGGTCAGCCGGAGTCCGTCCCGCTACGCCGATCCTGGCGGGAGCTCCTCGCCTGGGGCGGGGCGGCGGGCGCGGCAATCGGCTGGGCGGTCACGCTCGCCTACCTGACCCCGAACATCGGGCTGCAGACGCCGTGGCCACACACCGACGCGGTGCCGGCCGGCTGGGCAGAGTGGGACACCTCGACCGGCCGGGTCTGGATGCAGGACCTGCAGATGTACGCCATCTGCTGCGTCGCGGTGTGTCTGGCGGCCGCCGCCGCGTACCGTCGCGCGTCGCTGCTGCCCGCACTGGCCAGTCCGGTCGTGCTGCTCGCCGCCACCGTCGGGGTGATCCAGTCCGGCTGGCACACCCCGGTCGCGCTGCCGTGGCTGGCCGCCGGGGCGCTGCTGCTCACGATCGTGGCATGGTGGACGACCGATCGCCTCGCCCCCACCCGTCGACGCACCCCGGAACGCGACAGGTTGCTGATCGCGCGGCTCGCCGTCCTGGCCGCGTTCCTGGTCCCGGGCAACTACATCTACGGCCTCTTCCTCAGCGACGGACCGCCGGTCCCGCCGGTCGCCCTCGCCGTGACCATCGGCCTGTCGACCGTACTGGCGATCGTCGCCAGTGCCGCAGTGACCGCGTCCTCGGCGCGGACGTCGATCAGGACGCTACCCGAGACCACCGCAGCGACCTGGTCGCTCACGGCCGGTGCCGGCGTGGCCGTGTTCGGTACAGCGGTGTTCGGTACGGCGGTGCTCAGCGGCGACGGCATGTCGTCGCCGGTCAGCTATCCCCTGGCGGCCGTCGCGCCGGCGCTGGCCGTGCCGGCCGCCGCGCTGACCATCGCGGCGATCCGCGCACCACGAGCACGTCGCGCACTGGGGGTGAGCCGCGTGACGGAGGCAGGCCGAGTGTCCCGGTCTGCCGACAACGGCCGTCACAGCGTCGGTTCCGTACGCCGCCTCGCTGTCGTGCGCCGCCTCGGCGGTGGCATCGGGCTCGGCGTGACGCTGCTGACCGCTGGATACGTGGCCCTGATCTGCGGCATGATCCTCGCGTTCGGGTTCGGCCAACTGATTCCCTGGCTGGAGTACCAGCAGAGCTACGACCCGATCGGCTATCTGCCCGGTGGGGTCGCGCTCGGTCTGCTGCTGGCCTTTCTCACCCCGTACCTGGTCGAACCGTGGGGAACGTATCCGGCCCGGCCGGCGGTGCCGATGCCGCTGCCGGCTGTCGCCGACTGACCGGTCTCGTGATCCACTTCGCGCTGTCGATCGGCGTCTCGGTGTGTCGCGTCGATCAGCCGAAGTGGATCAATGCCGCCAGCAAAGGAGTCGGCGGCCGGTGATCGGCTCACCCGCTGGTGAGTCGAGCGACCAGCCGGCGCGACACCGTCCAGCGGGCGAGCAGATGGAAGCTGGAAATCGTTGTGACGGCCACCAGTAGGCCGGACATCGCCACCGTCATCGCCCAGCGGCCTGCGCTGCGGTCGGCCGGCAACGGGCCGTACCAGCCGTTCGGGTCCACCCACATGGTCAACTGGTCACCGTCGCTACGGACACCGATGTCGTGCCGGTACTGCCAGCCGAGGTCCGCTCCGGTGTCCGACCGCGACAACCGGTACCGCTCGGTTTCACTGCCGCGCCAGGTGTCGGTCACGACGACCGGTGTCCGCTCACCGGTGAGGTGCAGATAGACCGGGCCGAGCCCGACGAAGACCGCCCAGCCGAGCAGTACGAGAGCGACGAGCGCAACCCGTGACGGCACCGAAGCCCGAGAGCGGATGGCCCGGACGATGAGCAGTCCCAGTCCGAGACCGCCGCCGACGAGGGCGGCACCGAGATAGATTCCCCAGTACTGGCCATTGTGGTACAGCGAGCCGCTGTAGACGCAGAGGAGCAGCCAGCCGAGCACAGCGGCAACGGCACTCATCCATTGGGCGACAGTCCGCCATCCAATCGCTCGTATCCGGGACACCCGGCCGACGGTAACGCCCGTCCGCATCCCTGCCGCCGCACCGCACCACGGGACCGGTCCGACAGACTACGGCTCGATCCACTTCGCGTCAGCAGACAGCGGCACGGCATGTCGCGTCGATCGGCCGAAGTGGATCAACCGCCGGCTGTCCGGCGTCGGCGGCGAACCATTGGCCATACCCGGGCGGTTGTCTGAAATCTGTCTACCGGTTTGGTGCGGCTGGCCAGTCGGGTCGGATATGTTTGCCGGCTGCCCTCGGCGCAGCGGTGGGCCGGCATCCACGGTCCACCTGTCCGTCCGTGTCCTAAGTACAGGCACCGGAACGACAGAGGGGAACGGATGAGCAGCCAGTCTCCAGCGAGCGGCAAGCGCCGGCACTGGGTGGTGATAGAGACCGGCGCCAATCAGGCGTACGTGTTCGCCAGCAACAAACAAGCGGTGAACGTCGGGGCCAGCGAATTGATCTTCAGAGCTGGCACCAGGTGGGTGAGAGATGCCGTCGAAAAGATCAACGAGGGGCGCACCGAACCTGTCGTCGAGATCGTGGTGGCCGCCTCCGGCAAAGCGCTGCTGCTTGCCGACGACGCCAACACCGGCAGGGCGGTCGTTCGGGCGGTGACCCGTCGGGCGCTCGACGAGGCGCCTGGCCTGGAGATCTGGGGCACGGTGGACCCAGGCCCGGACCCGGATCCGGACCTGGACCCAAACCTGGGCCCGGACCCGGACCCGGTCGCCGACGACGCCGACCTGAGCCCGGCGCTGACTCGGGCGTACCAGCGGCAGGCGGCGTGGCGCAGCCGCCGCCCGTCGCCGCTGCTGCGGCACCCGACGCTGCCGTTCACCCGGCCCTGCCACTACTCGGGGCAGCCGTCGACCGCGATAGGCGAGGAAGGCGGCACCCCGTACCCGAGGGCGGCCAGCGTCGACGCGGCCTGGCGGCGACGCAACGCAGGCCGGGACCGGATGGCCGGGAAACTCGGCAACGAGGCGGTCGTTGACGCCGCCAAGCTGGCCGACGGGGTGAGCCACGCCGGCTGGGTGGCGGTGATGCACGCCGACGGCAACGGCATCGGCGGTGTGTTCCGCAGCATCGCCGACTCCTACGCTGGCCCGGAGTTCCTGGACAACCTGGGTGCTTTCAGCCGGGCGCTCGACGAGGTGACGGTCGCCGCCCTTCGGTACGCCGTCGACCAGGTCACCGACCGGACCGGCTGGCTGCTGCCGCTGGTCGTCGGCGGCGACGACGTGACCGTCGTGATGGACGCCCGGCCGGCGTTCGAGGTGACCGCGACCTTCGTGGAGCAGTTCGCGCGGACCGCCGCCGCGCATCCGGTCGTCGCGCGGGTGCTGACCGACGTCGGGCACCCGGGACTGACCGCGTGCGCCGGGATCGCGTACGTCAAACCGCACTACCCGTTCAGTGAGGCGTACGAGCTGGCCGAGCAGTTGTGCGGTTCCGCCAAGCAGGTCAAACAGGTCGATCCCAGCTGCGGCGCGCTGGACTTCCATGTGCTGCACGACTCGGTCGGGCGGAGTCTGGACCGGATCCGGATGCCACTGACCGTGCAGGATGGCGGCAGCGACAGGGGCGAGTCGCGGCTGTGGCCCGGCCCGGTGGTGATCGGCGCGCCGCAGCCGGGTGGCTGGGCTGCGGCGCACGACGTCACCCGGCTGCGGGAGGTGGTCGAGGCGCTGGGCGGCGGGCGCGGCGAGGACGACCCGCCCGTACTAGCCCGTGGTGCCCTGCACCGGTTGCGCCAGGCACTGCTCACCGGCCGTACCGAAGCGGTCCGGGCCAGAGACCAGGTCAGCGTCTGGGCGGCCGACCCGGCCGCAGCCCGGTCCTTCCTGGACGAACATCTGCTGGTCGCGGAGCCGTCGGCGGATCGCCCGGTCTCGTTCAGCCGGCTCCTCGGCGCGGTCGACCTGATCGACATGGCGGCCGGCACCGCACCGCACGCCGGCCGGGAGTCCGGCCGGTCCGGCGACGGCGACCCACGGGTACGGCAGGAGGTGGCGGCCTGATGGGCGGCCCGGAATCGATCCACCACACCGGCGGCCTACGCAACGGCCGACCGTTCCCGGTCGAGGTGACGTTTCTCAGCGACTGGGCGTGCGGCACCGGCACGTCCCGGCACGGCGCGGTGGACCGCGAGGTGCAGCGCGACGCCGACGGGTTGCCGATGCTACGCGGCAAAGCACTCACGGCGGTGCTGCGCGACGCGGCGGAGACCGTCGCCGTCGGGCTGGACGACGGCGCGACCGACGGCATCTGGTACGCCTGGGTGGAGGCGGTGTTCGGCAGCCAGCCGGGCGCGTCGTCGCGGCAGCGCCCCGACCCCGCAGGGCAGTTCCGGCCGCAGCCACGCACCAGCCCGGTCCCGGCGGCCCTGCAGGGCCGGCCGCTGCACCTGCCCGGCCCGGTACGGGCGGCGATCGCCGCGCTCGACGAACGCAGCCGGGTGCTGGCCCGGGAGGCGGCTGTGCTGCTGCGCCCCGGTGTGCAGATCGACGTCGACCGGCACACCGCCGCCGACGACACGTTGCGCGTCGAGGAGCGGGCGGCGGTCGGGTTGACGGTGACCGCCGACTGGCAGCTGACCTTCCCGGGGCTCGCCGTCGACGTGCCGGTGCCGTGGGAGGCGGAGCTGCTGCTGCGGGCCGCGGCCCGGCTGGTCGACGCGATCGGCGGCAAGCGTCGTCGGGGCGCCGGCCGCTGCCGGGTGACCATCGCCGGTGACGACGCAGCCGGTGACGACGCAGCCGGCAAAAGCGCGGACGGTGACGGCGCGGACGGCCAGCCGGCCGGTTCCCCGCTGGATGCGCTGCTGGAACGGGTCGATGATGCCCGGTCCCCAGCCGAGGTGCTGCCGTCGGCCGTCGTCGACCCGGCCGCCGCGACCCTGGGTGCCCGTACGTCCGATCCGCCGGTGCACCGGCACGATCTGCGGATCACCGCGCTGACTCCGCTGCTGGTGGCCCGAGGGGTGCTCGGCAACCTGGTGCTGACCGAACGGTTCGTGCCGGGCACCTCCCTGCTGCCGATGGTGGCGAAGGCACTCGGCGGGCAGTCGACCGAGCTGATCACCGGCGGCCGGGTGGTGGTCACCAACGCCACCGTCGAGATCGCCGGCGAACGGTCGCTGCCGCTGCCGCGTGCCCTGCACCGGCCCAAGGACACCGACCAGCACCAGCAGTTGGTCAACCTGCTCCGACCACGCGCCGACGACAGTCAGCGACTGCGGCCGATGGTCGGCTTCTGCGGCGCCGACGGCGCGGGTGGCATCCGCATCGCGGAGGTGGACCTGGTGACGCAGGCGCACGCCGTCGTCGACGACGGGCCGCAACGGCCGACCGAGGACTCCGGCGGCCTGTTCGTCTACGAGGCGATCGCCGCCGGCACGGCGCTGCGCTGCGAGTTGTGGCTGCCGGCCGACGCTGACCTGGACACCGACTGGCTGGACGGGGAGCACGCGATCGGACGGTCCCGCAAGGACGACTACGGGCGGGTCAGGGTCGACGTACTGGCCCCGGGCACACCGGCCCTGGTCGCGCGGGGCACCGTGAGCGACAGCCGGCAACTGGTCGTCTGGCTGCTGTCGGATCTGTTGCTGCGGGGGCCGGCCGGTGAGCCGGTGACCGACCCGCAGGCGCTGGCGGCCACGCTCGCCGAAGCACTGCGGGTGGACCTGGCGTTGCCCGACGACAGTCCCGACCGCCTGCCGGTGGGTTTCCTCACCACCCGCCGCGTCGAGTCGTGGCAGCGCCGCTGGTCGATGCCGCGACCGTCGCTGACCGGGCTGGCCGCCGGCAGCGTCGTCCGGTTCGACATGATCGGCGTCCCCGACGAGGAGGCGTTGCGCCGGATCGAGGCGACCGGGATCGGGGAACGCACCGCCGAAGGCTACGGCCGGTTGGCGCTGCAACCTGTACTACTCGACCGGACGACCGTCGCGGTGGCGACGGATCCGGCGGACGAGGCCCGCTCCGCCGGCCGGCGGACGCCCGCCGACCCGCACACGCGCGCTGGTCAGGCCACGCCCGCCGGGCGCGCTGGCGACACGCCGGCGCTGGTCACCGAGCTGGTCCGGCGCGGCTGGCGGCGGGAGCTGCACCGGACCGCGGCCGTACGGGTGGCCGACGATGCGCTACGCGACCTGCTGGTGCCGCCGGACGTGTCGATGGCGCAGCTCGGTGCGCTGCGTACCCTCGCCGACCGGCTCACCGCCGGCGACGACCCGGCCCAGGTGCGCGGCTGGATCGCGGCGACCCGCCGCAACCGGCCGCGCCGGGAATCCTGGGGCGCGAAACGACTCGACCTGCTGGACCGGTTGGCGTCCGGCGACGAGGTGCTCTGGTCGCATCTGGGGGTCCACCCGCCGGCCGACGTCGCCGACGAACTGCACCGGCCGGCGGCCGGCTGGCTGCTCGCCGAGGTGGTCCGGGCCGCCGTCGGGCGGCGCCGCAGCACCCGGGGGCAGGACGGTCCCACCGCCAACCACCACGAGGGGGTGCCGGCATGAGTCGCCGGGTGATCAGGCGGTGGGAGCTGACCGGCTCCCTGATGACGCAGGCGCCGCTGCACATCGGCGGCCTGGACGCCGGACCGGCGCAGCTGGTCCAGGCCCGCGACGGCGCGGGCCGGCCGCTGCTGCCGGGCACCGCGCTGGCCGGGGTGATCCGCTCCGCGCTGCGCGCCGACGGCGTACCCGACCATCGGTTGTGGGGGCTGCCGCCGGAGCGCGACGGCACCGGCGGAGAAGCTTCCTGGGTCCGGGTCGACGACGCCCCCGCCGTTGGCACGCCGTACGTCGAGGTACGCGACCACGTGTCGATCGACCGGGTGCACGGGGTGGCCGCCCGGGGGCATCTGTTCAGCCGCGAGGTGCTGGCCGCCGGCACCCGGTTCGCGTTCCGGATGGTGGTCGACGCGCCGGAGGGCGCCGACGCCGCCACGGCGGAGGATCTGGTCGACGCGGTCGCGGCGCGGTTACGCGGCCCGGGGATCAGCGTCGGCGCGGCCGTCACCCGTGGGCTCGGTCTGGTCCGGCTGGTCGACGCCGTACTGCGGGAAGCGGATCTGGCCAGCCGGGCCGGCATGCTCGCCGCGCTGCGTACCGGCGGGGAGCCGGTCGACCTGCCGGCCGCCGACCCGGACGAGGTGCCGCCCGGGGTGCTGCGGATCGTCGTACCGTGGCGTCCGCGCGGGCCGCTGGCGGTGCAGGTCAGTTCGGACGGTGACGTGGTCAGCGCGTTCCCGCTGACCGGACGCGACGGGGAGCACACCCGCCTGGAGCTGCCGGGCAGCTCGATCAAGGGGGTGCTGCGCAGTCACGCCGAACGGATCACCCGTACGGTGACCGGTGCCCCCACCCCGGAGAAGTTTCTCGACCAGATGCGGGCCGACGGGCTGGGGCCGGTGGCGGCGCTGTTCGGCACCGCCGCCGCCCGCGACACCGACGATCCGACGCTGCCGGCCGGCCGTCGGGGTGCCCTGCGGGTCGCGACCTGTGTCAGCACCGCCGCCCTGCCGACGGCACAGTGGGAGGCGGTACGCCTGCTGCAACGACGCCTCGCCGACACCGTCGACCACGATGGAGCCGAGCCGCCTGGCGACGACGGCTCCGATCCGCCCGGCGACGACGGGCCGGGACGCACAGCCGATCAGGTACGGGCCGCGTTGGGCACGCTGCAACGCGCGGTCGACGAACTGAACGACTCCGTCGCCGGGATCCGGTTCACCATCGCCCATCACGTGGCGGTGGACCGCTGGACCGGCGGCGCGGCCGACTCCTTGCTGTTCGCGACGGTCCAGCCGCATGCCACCGACGCGGGCGCGGGCGCGTGGCAGCCGATCACGCTCGACCTGGCGATGGACCGGCTCGACCAGGATCCGACGACGACCAGCGCCACCGCCGACGACGACCGACGGGCGGCAGTGGCGTTGCTGCTGCTGGTGCTGCGGGACCTATGCGACGGCTGGATCGGCTTCGGCCACGGCACCACCCGTGGCGCGGGCGGGGTCCGGGTCGACCCGGCCGCGGTGACGTTCCGGGTCGGCCCACGGGCCGGCTGGTGCACCACGCTGGACGGCCGGTCGTTGGCCGACGTGTTGACCGACGACGAGGTGACCGCGCCGTTGACGGCGGCGTGGCTGGCGACGGCAGGAGGGCACGGATGAGCACCGTCGGAAGGGTCGTCGCTGACCGGGGGCACGGCCCGGTCGGCCCGGCCATGAAGGACTTTGCCAGCGGCGGTACGGCGGGGGTCGGGTTCTGCTACCGGCCGGCCGACGTCCGCTGGTTCCGGTTCGGCGTCGACGGGGTGCCGACCGGCCCCGACGGAGCGGCGCTCGACCTGACCGGGGTGTTCGAGCTGCGGGCGTTCACCGCCGCCGAGGAGCTGCGCTGGCGGCACGTCTCCGGCGGGTCCGGCTCCGCGACCGGTGTCGGTGGCGACGGGCTGGCGGAACACGGGCGGCTGCTGTGGGGCACGGTCGTCGGCCCGGCTCCCGGTGCGGGCTGGGCGGCGTTGCACGACGCCCGGATCGGGGTGCTGCACGTACCGGTCGACGGCCCGGCTCCCGCCGACGGACATCTCGTGTGGCTGCGGGTCGTCGAGTACGTCGAGGAGGACCGGCACGGCAACGTCGCCGTGGTCGACGAACGGCTTGTCGGGCTGACCGCCAGCCCACACCCCAACGCGGACCAGGAGGAAAAGCCCGATGAGTGACCAGCACCTGCCGATCGACGCGGCCGGTCCGATCAAGTTGGATGATACGGATGGGCACTTCCTCAATCCGTACGGCTTCGTGTCCATCCCGGACCGCGAGAACCTGCCGACGGAGTTGGCCGACGCGCCGCCCGCCGGCCACGACCGCTACGACCTGGACCGGTGGACCGGCACGATCGGGATGCGGGTCACCACCCGTACCCCGATGTTGATCCCGGACCACGGGCGGCGCGCGGCCGACGGCGACCGCCCCGACGCGCCGCTGCCGGTACGGGTCGACCACGCCGGCCGGCCGCAGCTGGCCGGCTCGGCGGTCAAAGGAGCGCTGCGGTCGGCGTACGAGGCGATCACCAACTCCCGGTTCGGCGTGTTCACCGGCCACGACCAGCAGTTGGCGATCCGGGCGACCACTGATCACGCGCTGCGGGCACGGCCCGCTGTGGTGACGAAGGTCAACAGCGACGGCGGCGCCGAGGTACGTCTGGTCACCTCCCTGGATCCCCGGGACTGGCAGGGCGAACAGCTGAAAAAGCCGGTACAGACCGCCGTGTGGGTGCCCCGGGAGCTGCCGTGCGAGTGCACCGGCGGGTGCAGCGGCCGCGTCGGCCATGGTGCCGCCGGTGAACAGGCATCGGCGCGCAGCCCCGAATTCGAGGCGTGGATCTACTTCGCCACGCTCGGTGTCTTTCCGCTATGGCGGGTCGCGATGTACGCCCGACCAGGTCAACTGTGCGACGAGGCGACGGCACGGCTGCGACGCGACGCGGACCGCAGGGACGAACGCGACCGGGCGAGACAGCGAGCCGCAGAGGCGGCCAGGCGGGGGCGCAACAGCCGCAACACCGGACTGGTCGTCACCGACCATCCGCTGGTGCGGGTCCGGGGCCGGCTGCACGCCACCGGCAGCACCTTCCCGGCGGGCGGCGGACGCAAGAGGTTCGAGCGGTTCGTGGTCACGAAGGTGATCACCGGCCCGGCCACGCTGCGGTCCACGACCCGGACGGTCAGCAAGGGTCTGGTCGACGGCTGGCGGGCAGTGATCGACTCCTACCAACGTGCCCACGAGACGGAGCGCAACCTGGAAGGCAACTACGGCAGCTACGTGTGGGACGCGAAGCGGTGGCGGTCGCTGCATGTCGGTGACACGCTCTACGTCGAGCTGGACCGGGGTACGCCGATCGGGTTGTATCCAGCGATGATCGGTCGGGTGCCGTTCCCCGGTGCGCCGTCGGCCAGCCTTCCGGACAAGCACCGGCCGGCGGTGAAGCGGACCGCGCTCTCCCCCGCCGACCGGGTGTTCGGTTGGGTCCGCCAAGGCGACGACGACACTGGCACCGCTACCGGCGCCCATCGGGGGCATCTGTGGGTGCTGCCACCGGACGGTACCGGGGTGCCCGGAGAAGACCGGATCCAACAGTTGGCCAGACCGCTGAAGCTGGTCACCTTGAACGGGCCGAAACCGGCTCAGTTTCTGTTCTACCTGGGTAACGCCGACGGCGCACCGTTGGAAGGTCCAGCAAGGCGCGCCGAGCACGGCTACCCGGACCGCGAAGGCATCCGGCGGGTTCGGGGTCGCAAGGTCTACCTCACCCACGCCGAGGTGCTGGAAAACGAATCAGCTTCACATCCATACTGGACACCGCCGGTCGCGGGCGGCCAGCCGGAACCGCTGCCGGTCGACGGACGGCCCCGCTTCCGGGAGTACGTCCGCCCACCGGTGGACGCCGACGCGAACGACAACGCCGAGATCACCACGTCGGTGTCGAGCTGGGTGAAGCCGCAGACCACCTTCTGCCTCAGCATCCAGGTCGACAATCTCACCGACACCGAGTTGGGGGCCCTACTGTGGCTACTGTCGCTGCCCGACAGCGCCTGCCTCAAACTGGGACTGGGCAAACCGTTGGGGTTCGGCGCGGTACGGGTCGAGATCAACTGGGACGACACCCGGTTGTTCACCGGCGACCGGCTGTTGGACCGCTACCGCAGCCTATCGCTGACTCCCCCAACGGCCGACCCGGACCTGACCGCGGCCCGCCGGCTCGTCGTCGAATACGACGACCTGCTGCGGGAGCACCTGCCGCAGGTGCGGGAGGAGTTCCTCAACGCCGCGTACGGGTTCGTCGGCGCCCCGGTGCATTACCCGCGCATGGCGGACCGCTCCCCGCCGGGCGTGCCGGCCGCACCTCGCAACACCACCTACGACTGGTGGGTGGCCAACGACAAGGTCGGCAACCGGCCGGGGTCGGTCTACGGCCGGCGGCTGTCCCTGGGCGAGCTGTCCGATCCAGGTTCGCTACCGCTGCCGTACGACCCGACCGACCGACGGCCAGGAGATCCGACTGGCAACCGGCCGGGTCCACGCGGTCGCCAGCCGGGTGGACCAGCCAACGGCCACAACAGGCACGGCCGCCGCCATGACGGCGGCCGGCGCAACGGTCGCGACGACCGACGTCGCTGAGCGGGAGCCGGCGCACAGGCCGCCGGGCTCCGGTGGAGGTCCCGCTACCGGAGCCCGGCCCCGGCCCGTCCTGACTGGGCGGCGTCGCGCGACCGGCGGGCCTGTTCGGCGTCGCGCAGCCGCCGTACGTCGGTGCGCAGCCCGTCGAGCAGGTCGACCAGCCGGGGGCCGTCGCCGGGCCGGTCACCGAGTACGTCCCGGACCGCGCCGGCCATCGCGGTGAGCAGACCGCTCACGGTGTGCTGCGCCTCCTGGGACCGCTGCCGGATCAGGTTGGCCAGCGCCCTCGCGTCGAACGGGCCGCCGCCATGGGTGATCGTCAACCGGTTGCGGACCTCGAACATCGGCCGCAGCAACTTCTGCCGTACCCCCGCCTTGAGCTGCTCATTGTCCAGGGAGTGTTCGAAGCTGGCGCAGGCGCCGACGACGGCGCGCATCCCGGTGGCGGTGTCGGTGTCGACGCCGGGCAGCGCCGCCCACACGTCGATCCGTTCGGCGATCATCCGGATGGTGAGATCCTCGGTGGCGGTGGCCGTCGCCTGGACCTGGGCCGGCCAGCTGCGCAGCCGCGACCTGGCGCAGCGCAGCGCGTCGGACAGGCCCAACGCGCGGGCGCTCAGCGGCGCTCCCCCGGCGAGGGTGCCGAGCAGCCGGGCGGCGGTGTCGAGTTCGGCGATGTCCAGGGCGTGGCCGGCGGCGGTGAGGATGGCCTGGTCGGTGCCGAACCGCAGCGGCAGCCGGTGGGTACCGGCGGTGAGTACGTCGCGGTCGCCGGTGACGAGTTGCCGCAGGAACAGCGGGATGCCCTGGGCGGCGGCCGCCCGCTGCGCGGCGGCGAGCACCGTCAGCACGTGTTCCTTCGGGCCGGTGGGGATCAGCACGATCGCACCGATGTCCCCACCGAGGTGCTGGTGGAGCAGCTCGGCGGCGGCCTGTTCGGTGAAGGCGGCCGGGTCGTCGGCGGCGGTGCCGACGTCGGCGACCGGGGCGGCGACGGCGGTGTGCCCGGCGGCCCGCAGCCGGCCGGCGACCGCCTCGGCGTACGGGTAGGTGCGCGAGGTGGTGCCGAGCACGATGGCGCGCACCGGCACCGGGTGGCCGGCCGGCACTCCCAGGTAGGTGCGGACCGCCGGGTCGAGGTCGTTGCGCCGGTCGCGGTCGACGGCGGCCGCCGCGACCTGTTCGACGATGAACGGGCTGCCGTCGCGGGGCGGGTCACCGAGGACGGTGAGGTAGCAGACGGTGTCGCCGGGCACCAGGGGCACCGGCCCGAGTCCGGGCGGGGCCGGCGGGGCGTCGGGGCGGGTGGCGTCGTACGCGACGAGATGCTCACGCAGCGCGGCGAGCATCTCCGGCTGCGGCGGCGCGAGCTCGTGGGCGCTGGCCTTGCCCATCTCGTTGAGCTGCCCCACGACCGGGGAGGTGAGCCATTGGCCGCTGGGGGCGGCTTTCGCGGCGAGCACGTCGGGGTCCTGCTGTTCCTCGCGAATGGTCCGCAACATCTGCCCGAGAGTCGCGATCCGCCGCCCGTTGCGCCGCCGCGCCCAGTCGAGCAGGTCGAGAGTGGTGCCGTCGTGCTCGCGTAGCTCCTGGTAGCGGTAGACGACGTAGACCCGGACGGCGAATCCGCTGCTGCCGTCGCCGCGCATCAACGCGGCGGCCATCGCTGCGCGGACCCGGTCGGCGGTCGGCGCGGTGTGGGCCCGACCGTACTGGTCGGCTTCGACGTCGATGATCCGCCGCTGGTCGGCGGTGAGGCTGAGCTGGCCGGCGTCGGCGAGGTCGCGCAGCAGGTCGTGGTAGCGCCAGCGGCGCAGCAGCGGCACGACCGGGTCGACGGGCAGATTGGCGGTCGGGTCGTAGACGGCGTGCCGGGGCGCGGCGGTCGGCCCGATGCGGATCAACGACCAGGGCATCCCGGAGACGATCACGGCGTCGAGCGCGCCGAGGGCGGACTGGGTGGCGCCGCTGCCCCAGACGACGTACGCCCGGTCGGTGGCGGTGTCGGCGCGGGTGTCGAGAACGCGGCCGACGGCGGCGGCGACGTCGGCTTCGTCAAGGCTGTCGGCTTCGGCGATCGTGACGGCGGCGACGTGACCGCCGTACAGGTCGGGTCGGTGGTCGACGGCGTCGGAGATCGCGGCGGCGATCGGGCGGACCTGCGCGGTGCTGACCAGCACCAGGTGTACGGCGACGATGTCCGTGCCCGGGTCGACCGCGTTGGGGTCGGTCCCCAGTGCGGCGAGCGCGGCGGCGAGCGGCGCGGTGTCGCCGGTGGTCTGCGCCGGGAGACGCAGCAGCAGAATCTCCGCGACGCGGTCGTCCTCGGGTGACAGGTGGCCGAGCCGGGCGAGCAGCTCGGCGGCGCCGGTCTTGTCCGGCGGGGGTACGCCCAGGTCAGCGTGGCCGACGGCGTGTAGCAGGTAGACAGTGCGAGGGAACACGGTCCGTCCTATCCCGATCACTTTTCGATGATGACGTCGAGCCGGCCGACGTTACCAGCGAGTCAGCGACCCGTCCCGCCGTGTCGGAAATCTGATCGTCGGCGTGTCCCGGCAGCTGATTCCACAGTGGCAGACTCGGCGCCGAGGATGGCACCGTGACGGACGATCGCTGGGACGGGCCACGGTTGACGGTGTTCGGCTCGGCCACCGGTGGTGGCGGTCGGGCGGGTCGGGCCGGTGGCGGGTCGGGCGGTGACCGGGGCGGCTGGGCGGGCGGGCTGCGGGCGGCGTTGTCGGACGGGACGGCGGCGGTGGCGGTCGGCGGCGCGCTGGCCGGCGGGTTCGGTGTCGAGGCGGCCAAGTCGGTGATGGTCGGTGAGGCGGCCGGCCGGTGGTGGTTCGTGCTGGGTTGTGTGGCCGGGGTGGCGCTGCTGGTGGCCGGGTTCGGGCTGCGGGAGCGGGCGCACCGGCAGGTGCAGGTGGGGATCGTGGTGACCGCGCGCGACGTCGGGCGCGGGCTGGCCAGGGCCCGGCAGTACGAGCAGCAGGCCGAGGAGTTCAGCCGGTCGACGTGTGCGGTGACGGTGGCGACGGCGGTCACCTTGTCGGGCGATCCGGTGGTGGACAAGGCCCGGGTCGAGGAGTTGGCGGATGAGACGTTCAACGCGTTGATGCTGGCGCAGCGGCTGACCCCGGAGGCGACCCGGGTCAATCTGATCCCGACGATGCCGCTGCATCTGGCGTTCTGGTTCGGGGCCCGGCTGGGTCACACCCATTCGCGTGAGGTGCGGGTCCACGCCGTCCGCCAGGCCGACGGGTCTCCCCCGTATTTCGCGGCGACGGCGTTACGGGCCACCGAGTCGGCGGCGGCTCCGCTGTCGGCGAGCCTGGAGGTCGTGGCGGGCGGGATCCGTCGCGGGCGGCGCTCGCGCTGGATCTGCAAGGTTTCGGGCGCCAGTTCGCCGATCCGGTACGGGAGACCTGCCGACAGCACGGCATCGGTCACCTGCTGGTGCTGCGCAGCGCGGGTTCGTTGCTGACTGAGGACGCGGCCACCTATACCGGGGTGGTGGAGCAGGCACGCCGGGAGTGGCTGGCCGCCGCGTTGCCGAGTGCGGCCCGCACCGGACGGTACGCGGTCTTCCTCAGCGGCTCGGTGGCGATCTCGCTGGCGTTGGGTGCCCGTCTGGCGGCACCGGATCCGGGGCGGTGGACGGTCTTTTCGTTCGACCGGGACACCCACTCGTACCAACCGTTTCCCTTGCCGGAGCCGACCCGGTGAGCGACAATTTCCACATCGGCCTGTCGACGACTACCGGACGGGAGGTGAGACAGCCACGCCGGGCACTACAGCATCCATCGAGGACGGACAAGCCATCGATGTACGCAAGATTAAGTGCCGGAGTTGCGGCGAAATGTCGATTGCGACAACCTCCGACACGCCCGGGATCCGGGGGAGGTTGGCGGAAAGATCCCAAAGTACGCCCGAGCTGCGAAAACTGGCCGCGCAGAGATCATCTGAGCCGTCACCAAGATCATGATGATCATGAGGTTGCCCTCGGAGCCACCTGTTTGCCCAGCTCAGACCGCCCGACATTTCGGACACGGTCCCCGGACACACGAAAACCGCGCCGGATTGAAACATGATTTCGCCATGGTCTACACCTCCTTTCAGCCCGTCCCCGGACACACGAAAACCGCGCCGGATTGAAACGTGCCGCTCGACCAGGGTGGGGATCCGGTCGTCGCGCGTCCCCGGACACACGAAAACCGCGCCGGATTGAAACGTGAGCAGCGCTCCACACCCAACCGGAGAGGAGGGAAGTCCCCGGACACACGAAAACCGCGCCGGATTGAAACCCGCCCTCGACTTTGTGAAAGCGGCCCCGGCGGGCCGCCAGTCCCCTGGACACACGAAAACCGCACCGGATTGAACCCGGCCCCAAGACGCGATTAATGAGAAGCCCTGAGCCGAATTTTGGGGCTGGGTGTCAGCGTGGCGGTGGTGGAATGGTGGTCAGCTCGCCGCACTTGGGGCACCAGCGGCTCTTTACCCGGAACGCGAACAGGCCAGCCATGAAGGGCTCTTCGAATTTGAGCGGGGTTTGCGGTTGACGGCGACCCTGGCGTAGAGGGCTCGCAGCCCTTCGGTGATCATCTGAGTGTCTAGATCGGATGGTCACAAGCGGAGAGCTGCGAGCATGGTCAACGATACGACCCGGCTGCTGGGCCTGGACGGCCTGGTGGTGGACCGGGTCAGGTTGGACCCCGACGGTGTCCCGGTGGTCGCTCTGTCTACCGCCGATGAGCAGGCACGATGCTGCCCGGACTGCGGCACGCGGGCCCGGCGGGTCAAGGACTGGGTGACGACCCGGCCCCGGGACCTGCCCGTGGCGGGCCGGGCGACGCGGCTACGGTGGCGCAAACGCCGCTGGCACTGCGACCAGGGCGGATGTCGACGCCGGACGTTCACCGAGCAGGTAGCGCAGATCCCAGCCCGGCACCGGGTGACCGCCCGGTTGCGGCAGGCCGCCGGTGCGGCGGTCGCCGACGGCGCCCGCACGGTCGTACAGTCGGCCCGCGATCATAACCTGTCCTGGCCGGTGGTCGCGGCGGCGTTCACCGCCCACGCGGACCAGGTGTTGCCCGACGAACCGGACCCGGTGGAGGTCCTCGGGATCGACGAGACCCGACGGGGCCGGCCGAAGTGGGTCTTCGACCAGGCCAGCCAGGCGTGGCAGAGCAGTGTGGACCGCTGGCACGTCGGGATGTGTGACCTGTCCGGCGGTCAGGGACTCCTGGGCCAGGTCGAGGGCCGCACCGCCCAGGTGGTCGTCGACTGGCTCGGCCAACGCGGCCAGGCGTGGCGCGATCAGGTCCGGTACGTCGCGATCGACATGTGCACGATCTTCAAGTCCGCGGTCCGTGAGGCGCTGCCGCACGCCGTCCTCGTCGTCGATCACTTCCACGTCGTGCAACTCGCCCACCAGGCGCTCAACGAGGTCCGCCGCCGGGTCACCGTGCAGGTCCGGGGCCGCCGGGGTCGCGCCGGTGACCGCGAATGGGACCTGCGTAACCGTCTGACCCGCTCCGCGAGGCGGATGCGCGCGGAACGCGTCGACAAGCTCTGCGACGAGATCGCCGGGCTACCCGCCGGGATCAGCGTGCCGGTCCTCGCCGCGTGGAACGCCAAGGAGGACCTCCTCGACCTGCTGGCCCTGGCCCGCACCCACCCGGACCGGGAACACGTCGCCCGGCTGCTGCACCTCTTCTACCAACGCTGCGCCGACAGCGCTCTACCCGAACTCGCCCGCCTCGCGACCACGATCGAGATCTGGTGGCCCCAGATCCTCGCGTTCCTGCACACCGGCATCACCAACGCCGGCTCTGAAGGCACCAACCGGGTCATCAAGACCGTCGCCCGCGACGCCTACGGCTTCCGCAACCCGATCAACCAACGCCTACGAACCCGCTGCGCGACCACCCGAAAAAGCCGCGGCCACCTCAACCCCGCTTAACTTCGAAGAGCCCCATGAAGCCGAGCAACGCGGCGCTCGTCAACGCGCAGATATCCATGATCCTCTGTCTTCTCTACGGATGAGGATGGTGGGGTCGGGTCGGTGGTTGCCGCCACCGGCCCGACCCCGAGGTCCGCCGGGTCGCCCGAGCGGACGGAAGGCCCGGAGCGCGCCCGGCCGTACGACGCCCGTCGGCGTAGGCGTTGGGCACCAGTGACCAGCCATGGAGCCGGGGCACCGTACGACGTAACCGCCCGAGCCAGTTCCGGCCACCTGGCCCACATAGAGGACGGAACGCTCGGCCAGAAGTTGGCCGGGTTCGGTCACTCCCGGTAGTAGTACGACTCGTACTCGTACAGCGCCGTTCGGCCCTCCCCGCAGTCGCGCCCGGAGAGGGTCAGCAGCTTCACGGAGACCATGATGCGCTGCCCCGTCCCACCGGAACCCGCGTCACACCACACCTCCACCGTGTCCGTCTTCGGCAGCTCACGCGGGCCGATCACCAGGATCGTCACGACGTACGCCCTCCGCTCGAACCGGTGGGATCGAAGCGGGCGAGCACGGCGGCCCGCTCCCGGCGAGACAGCTCCGGAGTGTGTGCCCACATGGACAGCAGACGTTCGGCGCTGGGCCGGTCGGTGGCCTCGAACGCCCGGAGCGCGTTCTCCACCCGGTCGATGACAGGGCTCTTGCCGGGCGGGTAGAGCGCCATCAGCCGGGCGGGTGCGAGTTCGTCCGGTGGGGCGGGGAAACTATTCATCGGGTCGGACCTCCCGTGTCCGATCAAGGCCCCGGGTTGGCGTGTCCGCGCCGCTCAGGGCCGCCTCGTCTGGCCAGGGGTGGGTACGTGGATCGTCCAGCGAACTCCGGGGCTCACCACCGGCCCCTGTTCCGGGCTTGCCGACCGGGCTCCGGATCACCCGATGCCGGCGGCGGGTCGTCGAACCGGCAGCCGATGTGCCGCTGCCGCCACTGCCGCAGTCCTTCCCGGAGCCGTTCGGACTCGGTCCGAGCGGCATCGCTCTGTCGGACCAGCCGATCCAGCTCGTCGGCGAGAAGCCCCAGATAGACGTACACCTCGTCGGGGTCCAGCCCACGCCACCGCGACCCGAACCGGACCGCCCTGACCTGGTGCGGTTCGAACTGGTGCCTCACGCCCTCGAACACTGCGCAACCCCGATCCCGCGTCTCCCGATCCCTGCTGGCACACGCGAATCATGAGCCACACTTGCAGGAGTAGTCAATAGGGTAGAGCCGATTGGGTAGACCCGAAGATGCCTACCGTTCGGCTCATGACCGGAGGACCGGGCGAGTTGATGGGTCCGTACGAGATCGCCGAGTACCTCGGCGTGTCTCGGCAGCGGTTCCAACAGATCGCTCGCCGACCCGGCTTCCCCAAGCCCTACCAGGAGCTACGCGGCATGAAGGTGTACCTCGCTGCCGAGATCACCGAGTGGGCGAAGCACAACCGGCCGCCGCGCCCGGACGCCGACGAGTAGCCTTCTCCGCCCTCCGAGTCGGCAGCGCGGACCCGGCCGGCTCGGGCGATGTACTGATCTACGCCCTTCCATGTACGTCGTAACCTGTCGACGGCGCGCGCCGGCACGTCACACGATCGGCATTCGGCCAGCCGACTCGGCATATGCCTGGCGACGGCCTCCCGCGCCTGGGCCAGCACATCCGCGTCCGGTCGGTTCCGCATCGCCGCCGCCACACCATCCAAGGGCGTCCGCTGCGGGTCACCGTCAGGTGCCGCCGCCACCCCACGCGCGACCAGCAACCAGAAACGCGGATCACGCCCGGTGTCCGTCTGCCCCGGCGTCCGTCGCGGCAACGGCGGCCGATCCGGCGTCGGACCCGCGTTGACCATGGGCTGCCGGGTCCGCTGGTACCTGTTGTCGGGAACCTGGTTCCTGTTCAAGCTTCTCTCCTTCGCGGGAAGGACCGTCGGGAATCTCGTTCGGACGGAGAAGTGCGTGTCGACCGAGACTGCGAAGCGGTGCGGCCGGCGGGTTGCGTTTCGTGCCTTCGAGATCAGTCACGGACGGCCGGACCGGGAGGACAACCGAAGGACTCCATCTGGTCTGGCTGCGACTACAGAAACTAGACAGCACCAACTCACCGCAGGTAACCCCACGATGGGGCTCTCACTACGGGGGGTCACCTAATCTCACAAGAAGCGATATAGTGCATCGATCGGCATGATCACAGTTCGAGGAGTCGCGTGGACCCGTCGACATCGCCTCGTGGGCTACCTCGCCGCCTGCTCGGTGACCGGCACGTCGTGGAAGCCCTCGCAACCCGTACCTTCAGCACCGTCTTCAGCGCGGCGAAGGCAGCAGGGCTCAGCTTCAACGCCATCGCCGCCGCCACCGGCCTGAAGGCCGAACGGGTCAGCCTGATCGCACGAGGCGAGGGCCGTGTCACCGGCATCGATACCATCGAACGTATCGCCGATGGCCTCCGCATCCCCGGTGCCATGCTGGGCCTCGCTGCCCGATCCTGGGAGGACGACGCCAACGACATCGCGGCAGAAACACGCTCCGCGAAGGAGGATGAGTCCATGTACCGCCGTGAGCTTCTGCGTACGGCCCTCGCCGCCGGCTTGACCGCCGCCCCGCTGAACCACGTCGCGGACGTCCTGGCCGCCGCCGACCGCGCCCTGTCCGTCGGCGGCCCGGCCGACCTTTCGCGGCTGGAAGCGGCCACAGAGCAGCACAGCTTCGGGTACGGCGGACGCGTCCCCACCGACGTCCTCGCCGACCTGCTCACCGACTTCGCCGATGTCACCCAGCTGCTCCAGCGTCCGCAGCCGGCCACCACCCGGGTCGCGCTGGCCAGGATCACCGGCCAACTCGGCGGGATGACGGCAGTCGTGCTGCACGACCTCGGCAACCGGCGTGAGGCGTACGCCTGGTTCGGCACCGCGGCCCGCGCCGCCGCAGAGTCCGGCGACCGATCGCTGCACGCCTGGGTACTGGCCCGTAAGGCCATGGTTCCGCTCAACTTCGGCGCGCCGCAGGCAGCAACCGAGCTCGCCGAGCAGGCGCGCCGGACCGCTGGCCAGGGACCGACCGCCGCCGCGACCCTGGCCGCAGCCGTCGCAGGCCGCGCCTACGCCCTCGCTGGACGCCGCGACGAAGCCAACTCGGCACTGCGCGACGCCGACCAGCTCGCCGACACCCTGCCCGAATCGGAGCGAGCCGATTCCTGGTTCGGCCACTGCGAGCAGAAGCACCACGTCCACCTGTCTCACGCCCTGAGCGCGCTCGGCGAGACGAGTCGTGCCCGCGAAAGCCAGAGGTACGCGCTCGCCTTGTCGGCTCCGACCAGCACACTCACCCGCACTCTGCTGCGCATTGACGCCGCTACCTGCCAGCACCGCGACGGCGACACCATAGGCGCCTGCCAGTCGGCAGCCGCTGCGCTCGCGGACGCCCCCGCCCACCAGCGCACCGGCCTCACTCGCAGCCGCGCCGTCGACTTCTACCGCAAGGTGCCCGGCCCGATTCGGTCCGCTCCGGAGGCCCGAGGGCTGGCGGAAATGCTCGCCGCGTAGCGCGCCGAGCCGAAGCACTGCACGAGCCGGGGTGATGATCGAACGCCGCCGTCGACGTACTGCGACACAACGGGAGCCGACAGGCTCTGCTCTGGTCCCGTCTTTCCGACTCCACCAGCGTCAGTTGTCTGACACAGCTTGCTTGAAGTACCCGACTCGGAGCATCTGTGACCGATCAACGCCTGGCCAGCAGCTCCCGACCCGTATCTCGTTGCACAGCAGCACGACGCACGGTCCGCTGATCCGCTGCCCGAGGACGAGTCGCTTCCTCTTGCCGGAGCCAATCCGGTGAGCGACAATTTCCACATCGGCCTGTCGGCGACTACCGGACGGGAGGTGAGACAGCCACGCCGGGCACAGCAGCCTCCATCGAGGACGGAAAAGCCATCGATGTACGCAAGATTAGGTGCCGGAGTTGCGGCGAAATGTCGATTGCGGCAACCTCCGACACGCCCGGGATCCAGGGGAGGTTGGCGGAAAGATCCCAAAGTACGCCCGAGCTGCAAAAACTCACCTTGCAGAGATCATCTGAGCTGTCACCAAGATCATGATGATCATGAGGTTGCCCTTGGAGCACCATGTTTGCCCAGCTCAGACCGCCCGACATTTCGGACACGGTCCCCGGACACACGAAAACCGCGCCGGATTGAAACGGAGATAGTCTCTCCTGCCGAATGTATGCCACTCGGTCCCCGGACACACGAAAACCGCGCCGGATTGAAACCTGCCAGGTTGCGGGTGCAATCCCGCAAGGCCCGAAGAATCCAGTCCCCGGACACACGAAAACCGCGCCGGATTGAAACAGCATCCCGATGAGAAGCCCTGCGATGCTGGCTGGTCCCCGGACACACGAAAACCGCGCCGGATTGAAACCTCATGCGCCTGTCGTTGCTCTTTCTGTTGACGAAGTGTCCCCGGACACACGAAAACCGCGCCGGAATAGAAGCAGCCAAAGACGGGGTCTACGCATTTGATCGGGGTGGAGTAGCCGCTCGATCGCGTTGCGTGACGGCAACTGGTTGCAGACAGTAAAGGCTGGGTCGGGCGTGTCGTAACACAGGCGTACCCGCGACATCCAAGATCAT
>Ga0207774_100250_pt1 | contig 28712 bp, 26 predicted proteins | sample TtaePargueraPR_13_FD_187754 | JGI IMG/M metagenome (GOLD analysis project Ga0207774, IMG submission 187754) | Aerobic enrichment media microbial communities from Bioluminiscent Bay, La Parguera, Puerto Rico - Tt and M2 (2) (SPAdes) | ecosystem: Environmental > Aquatic > Marine > Unclassified ... | reverse complement strand
CAGGCTCCACGGCGAACTCGGCCACATCCCGCCCGCCGAGTACGAAGCGCTACACGCGATGACCCGACCGGTCACCGCAACCCTGAAAACCAGCTAACCAACTCTCCATCAAACCCGGGGCTTGACAAGTTGTCCACGATCAGGTACAGGCGCTGGTCGGGCCAGCGGGCCCGCAGGGTCTTCAGGAAGGCCAGGAACTCGCGCCAGCGTTTGCGGTCCCGGATGCGGTAGTGCAGCCGCCCGGTGGCCAGGTCGAGGGCCGCGATCATGTGCCGCACGCCCTGGTCGCGGGTGTAGGTGGCCCTCAGTCGCACGGGTCGGCCCTGTGGCCGCCAGGCGCGGCCGGGACGAGGTTGCAGGTTCAACGGCCCGAACTCGTCCAGGCACAGCACTCTGCCGTCGGCGGGCGGGGTGTCGTACAGCTCGAGGATGCGGCGCATCTTGGCGGTGAAGTCGGGGTCGGTGCTGGCCTTCCACGTCTTGCTGGCCTGCCAGGACATTCCGCGTTCGTGCAGGACCCGCCGGACCGTCTCGACGCTGATGGTGGTGACGTGGCCCGCGGTGATGAGGTAGTCGCGCAGTTTGGTCAGGGACCAGCGGGAGAACGGCTGGCCGAGGAAGCGGGGGTCGCACCGGGCGATGACGCAGATCCAGTCTCTGGTCTGCTCATCGATCCGTCTCGGTGCGCCCCCGCTCCATTTTGGGGACAACGCGTCGAACCCCCGCTCGTTGAAGGCGTGGATCACGTCGCGGACGTAGTCCTCGCTGGCTTTGAGTAGGTGGGCGATGTCCGGAGCCGGCTGCCCCTGGGCGGACATCAGCACCACGATCGCCCGCCGCAGCTTCACCGGGTCCTTCGCGGTCCGGGTGATCTTCTGCAACCGCTGCCCCTCGGCCATCGACACCTGCCGGACGAACACCTCTGGCCGTCTGCCCACCGGCCATCACCTCCCACCACGAGTGTTGGGAGACAGCCTGCCCGATCCGTCCTCAGAACCGACGGATTACACGATCAACGTTCAAAAACGAGGCACTAGATCAGCAATCTCCTACCGGAGCACAATGCGTTAGAAGCCGCTGACCAGGTCCTATCCCCTGGTCAGCGGCTTTTTAGCAAGTGTCGGGACGGCCGGATTCGAACCGACGACCCCTTGACCCCCAGTCAAGTGCGCTACCAAGCTGCGCCACGTCCCGCTCTCGCCGGTAGAGCGCCGGCGGCAGCCGGTACAGCGTAGCGCACCGGTCGGCCAGTACACCGCGGCCCCCACCCGACAGCCACGACAGCCACAGCAGCAACGGGTGTCAGCCGTGGGCCTTGCCCCGCCCGCCGGGACCCACCTGCTTGCGTGGGCGCACCGTGACCTCGATCGGAGTGCCTTCGAAGCCGAACTCCTCTCGCAGCTTGCGCTCGACGAACCGCTGGTAGCCGGCGTCGAGCGGGCCGGTGGTGAACAGCACGAACCGGGGCGGCGCCACGCCGGCCTGGGTGGCGAAGAGGATGCGCGGTGCCCGGCCGCCGCGTACTGGGTGCGGGGTGGCCTGGACCAACGCGGTGATCCACTGGTTGAGCTGGCCGGTCGGGATCCGGGTCTCCCAGCTGGCCAGCGCGGTCCGCAGCGCCGGGGCGAGCCGCTCCACCGACCGGCCGGTCCGGGCGGAGATGTTCACCCGGATCGCCCACGGGATGCGCCGGAGGTCCCGCTCGATCTCCTTCTCCAGGTAGTACCGCCGGTCGGCGTCGACCAGGTCCCACTTGTTGAACGCGATCACCAGCGCCCGGCCGGCCTCGACGACCATCGACAGCACCCGCTGGTCCTGCTCGCTCAGGACTTCGCTGGCGTCGAGCAGGACGACCGCCACCTCGGCCGCTTCGATCGCGCCGGCGGTGCGCAGGCTGGCGTAGTACTCGGTGCCGCTGGCCCGGTTGGCGCGCTTGCGCAGCCCGGCGGTGTCGACGAACTGCCACGGTTCACCGCCGATCTCGACGATGCTGTCCACCGGGTCGACGGTGGTGCCCGCGACGGAGTCGACGACCGCCCGCTCCTCCCGGGCGAGCCGGTTGAGCAGGCTGGACTTACCCACGTTCGGCCGGCCGACCAGAGCGACCCGGCGGGGGCCGCGCGGCCCGCCCGGCTCGGTGATCGGCGGCGGATCGGGCAACGCGTCGAGGACCGCGTCGAGCAGGTCGCCGGACCCGCGACCGTGCAGCGCGGAGACCGGGTACGGCTCCCCCAGGCCGAGCGACCACAGGGCGGCCGACTCCAACTCGACGGACATGTTGTCGGCCTTGTTGGCGACCAACAGGACCGGCTTGGCGCTGCGTCGCAGCATCTTGACCGCGGCCTCGTCGACATCGGTCGAGCCGACCGTCGCGTCGACGACAAACAGGACGACGTCGGCAGTAGCCACCGCAGCTTCGGCCTGGGCGGCGATGGCGGCGGCCCGGTCGCGGGCGTCCGGCTCCCAGCCGCCGGTGTCGACGACAACGAACTGCCGGCCGGACCAGTTGGCGTCGTACGGCACCCGGTCCCGGGTCACGCCCGGGGTGTCCTCCACCACCGCCTGCCGGCGGCCGATGATCCGGTTGACCAGTGTGGACTTGCCGACGTTGGGACGCCCGACGACGGCGACCACCGGGACCGGGGCAGCCGGCCCGGTCCGCTCGTCCGGGACCGCCTCGGCGCTCACCGGGTCGTCCGGGCTACGAGCAGCTCACGGAGCCGGTCGACGACCTCGTCGATGCCCATCCCGGTGGTGTCCAGCTCGACCGCGTCGGCGGACTGCTGCAACGGGTCGGCGGCCCGGGTCGAGTCGAGCCGGTCGCGGCGGGCCAGCGCCGCCGCCGTCGCCGCCACGTCGGCGGCGGTCTCGGCGCTGCGCCGCATCGCCCTGGCCTCGGCCGAAGCGGTGAGGTAGACCTTGAGGTCGGCGTCGGGTGCGACGACGGAGCCGATGTCACGGCCCTCGACGACGATCGGGGCCGGCTGGTCGATCAACGCGCGCTGCTCGGCGACCAGCCGTTCGCGTACCGCCGGCACGGCTGCCACCGCGGACACTGCGGAGGTGACCTCCTGGCTGCGGATCTCGACATCCACCGCGACGCCGTCCGCACTGATGCGCGGTGCCGCCGGATCGGTGCCGACGGTCAAGGTGACGTCCGACGCGACCTTGACGACCCCGGGCGTGTCGTGCGGATCGACGCCGGACCGGAGCACCGCCCAGGTGATCGCCCGGTACATCGCCCCGGTGTCCAGATAGCGGGCGCCCGTCGCGGTGGCCAGTCGCCGGGAAACGGTGGATTTGCCGGATCCGGACGGACCATCCACCGCCACCACGAAGTGCCCGGTCCGTACCTGCTCAGCCACCGTCGGTTTCCTCTCTTCCGTACCACCGGCCCCGGCAGTCCCGGGAGCATCCACGAGGGCACCTGCCGAGTGCCCGCTTTCCGGGTCCATCATGCCTGGTTAGTCACTGACAGCCGCGAAGAGGGCGGCGACCTCCGCGTTGTTCAGCCGCCGGGTCCGCCCCGGCCGCAGGTCACCAAGCCGGATCGGCCCGATTGCGGTCCGCACCAGTCGCGAGACCGGGTGCCCCACCTCGTCGAACAGTCGACGCACGATGTGGTTGCGCCCCTCGTGCAGCACCACCTCGACCTGCGCGGTGCGACCCAGCGTGTCCAGCAGAGAGTATTTGTCCACTTTGGCCGGTCCGTCCTCGAGATCGACACCGGCGAGCAGCCGGCGGCCGACCGCCCGGGGCACCGGGCCGGCAATCTCGCACAGGTACGTCTTCGGCACCCCGTACGACGGATGCATCAGGCGATGCGCCAGCGTGCCGTCGTTGGTCAGGAGCAACAGTCCCTCACTGTCCGCGTCCAGCCGGCCGACGTGGTAGACCCGCTGGTCGACCCGGTCGAGCAGGTCCGACAGCGCGGTACGCCCCTTTTCGTCTGCCATGGTGGAAACGACGCCGCGGGGCTTGTTCATCGCCAGATAGGCGAGCCGGTGGTCGGCGACGACCCGTTCGCCGTCGACGTGGATGACCGCCGTACGTGGGTCGACCTTGTCGCCGAGCTGGGCGACCCGTCCGTCGACGGTCACCCGGCGTCGGAAGATCAGATCCTCGCAGGCCCGCCGCGAGCCGACCCCGGCGGTGGCGAGCACCTTCTGCAGACGCTGGACACCGCTGTCGTCATCGCTGGGCATCGGCAATCTCTTCCACGTCGTCGGGCAGGAACGGCGCGAGCGAGGGTAGTTCCTCGACGCTGTCCAACCCCAGTTTCTCCAGGAACAGCGTCGAGGTGCGGTAGAGGTAGGCGCCGGACTCCGGCTCGCTGCCGCACTCCTCGATCAGGCCACGGGACAACAGGGTACGGATCACCCCGTCGCAGTTGACACCCCGGATCGCGGAGACCCGACCACGCGTCACCGGCTGCTTGTAGGCGACCACGGCGAGGGTCTCCAGCGCGGCCTGGGTCAGCCGTGCCGACTGCCCGTCGAGCACGAACCGCTCCACGTACGGTGCGTACTCCGGACGGGTGTAGAGCCGCCAGCCGCCGGCTACCCGGCGCAGGTCGAAGCCGTGACCGGCCGCCGTGTAGCCGGCGGAAAGGTCGGCGAGGACCGCCGCGATCCGGTCGGTGGGCTGCTCCAGCACCTGGGCCAGGACCACCTCAGCGACGGGTTCGTCGATCACGAGCATGATTGCTTCGAGCGCGGCGCGCAGCTCGCCGTCGTCGAGCAACGCCAGCGCCTCCGGTCGGCCCGGCGACGGCTCAACCACCGGGGCCGGCTCAGTAGCTGGTGCCGGCTCAGCGACCGACACCGGTTCAGGCTCGGGAGCCGACACCGGTTCGGGCTCGGGGGCCAGCTCCGCCGCCGGGACCAGTTCAGGCTCGGGGGCCGGCGGCGGCTCAGGTTCGGGCGCGGGGGCACGCTCCGCTGGTACGGGGGCCCGCGCCCACGGTGGCACCCAGGCGGCCGCCTGCTCGGCGAGCGAGTCGGGCTGCTCGTCGGTGCTCACGAGGTCTCCTCATGGACGGTGTCCGGCTGGGCGGGCGGTGCCGCCGCGGCGTCCCGTTCCTCCGGGTGGCCGGCGTACTCGTCGATGGTGAGCTCCCCGCCGCCGTCGGCGCCCCCGGTCCAGCGTACGCTCAGATCCCCCAGGGCCTGCTCCTGGCTGAAGCCGACCAGACCCTCCCGGTAGAGCTCCAGCAGCGCGAGGAAGCGTGCGACGACCTCCAGGGTGGACTCGCAGTCCAGGCACAGCGTCTGGAATGTCGCGGTGCCCATCCGGCGCAGCCGGTCACGCAACAGAGTGGCGTGCTCCCGCACGCTCACCCGGATCTGGTGCACGTGGTCGATGGAGACGACCGGTGCGACGCGTGGCGTCATCGCCCTGATCGCGAGCTTGGGGAGCCGCTCCGGACCGATACCGAGCACCAGCTCAGGCAGCGCCTGCGCGTACCGCTCCTCCATGGTGACCGAGCGGGGATAGCGGCGGGCACCGGCGGTCTCCAGCTCGGCGATGTGCGCTGCGGCCTCCTTGAACGCCTTGTACTGCAACAGCCGGGCGAACAGCAGGTCCCGGGCCTCCAGCAGAGCCAGATCCTCTTCGTCCTCGACCTGGGCTGCCGGCAGCAGCCGGGCGGCCTTGAGGTCGAGCAGGGTCGCCGCGACGACCAGGAACTCACTGGCCTCGTCCAGGTCCCAGTCGTCGCCCATCGCCCGGATGTAGGCGATGAACTCATCGGTGACCTGGTGCAACGCCACCTCGGTTACGTCCAGCTTGTGTTTACCGATGAGCTGCAGCAACAGGTCGAACGGGCCGGTGAAGTTGTCCAGCCGGACGGTGAATCCGGTGCTCTCGCCGGGCAGGGCCACCCCGGCGGCGTCACCGGAGCCGGGTGCCCTCTCGGCCACCTGCCCAGCTGTCGCGTCGACCGTCGGAGCGCTCACCCGTCGACCGTAGTCCACCTGCTCGACGAGCTGCACCGCAGGTTAGCGCTCCGCCTGGTGCGCGATGACCTCACGGGCCAGCTGCCGGTAGTTGCGGGCCCCGGACGAGGCCGGGTCGAGGCTGGTGATCGGCGCGCCGGCCACCGTCGACTCGGGGAACTTCACCGTCTTGGTGATGACCGTCTGGTAGACCTTGTCGCCGAACGCCTCGACCACCCGCTGCAGCACCTGCCGGCAGTGGGTGGTACGGCTGTCGTACATCGTGGCGAGGATGCCTTCCAGCTCCAGGTCGAAGTTGAGCCGCTCGCGAACCTTGTCGATGGTGTCCAGCAGCAGCGCCACCCCGCGAAGGCTGAAGAACTCGCACTCCAGGGGGATCAGCACACCGTGCGCCACGGTGAGCGCGTTGATCGCCAGCAGACCGAGCGAGGGCTGGCAGTCGATCAGAACGAAGTCGTACTCCTTGCGGATCGACTTGAGCACCCGGGCCAGGGCCATCTCCCGGGCGACCTCGTTGACCAGCTGGATCTCCGCGGCCGACAGGTCGATGTTGGCCGGCAGCAGGTGCAGACCGGCGACGTCGGTCTTGATCAGCACGTCCTCGGCGGTGACGTCGTCCTGCATCAGCAGGTTGTAGACCGACAGATCGAGGTTGTGCGGGTTGACCCCGAGCCCGACCGACAACGCGCCCTGCGGGTCGAAGTCGACCAGCAGCACCCGGCGTCCGTACTCGGCCAACGCGGCACCGAGGTTGATCGTCGTGGTGGTCTTGCCGACGCCGCCCTTCTGGTTGGCCATCGCGATGATCCGCGCCGGGCCGTGCCGGTCGGTCGGCATCGGCTCGGGGATCGGCTTGCGCATGGTGTAGGCGGTCGGATCGGCGGGACCGAGCTCCGCGCTCAGATCGAGCCCCGCCTGTTGTTCGCGGAGCGTCGAGGTCCACGCCTCGGCACGGTCACTGTTGCCCGCCATGTCCTGTGCGCCCCCTCCCGACGACTGCTCGGCGCCGGAGCCGACCGGCGTCTGCAGCGGCGTCGCCGCTGCGGGGCCTTCGCCTGCCGCCGTACGAAAGCCGCGCCGTTGCCCGACTGTACGCCACCCGGCCGGGGTGCGGCGGACACCGGTCCGGCGTGTCGACCCGGCTTGACCCGGGTACGCCCGACGTCCTCACCCGCACCCGCCTATGGATCAACCGTAGGCACGCGGAGCGGGTCAATGACGGGCCCGCGGATGGGAGGTGGCGTAGACCTCCCGGAGCCGGTCGACGGTCACCAGAGTGTAGACCTGAGTGGTGGTCACCGACGCGTGCCCGAGCAGTTCCTGGACCACCCGTACGTCCGCGCCGCCGTCGAGCAGATGGGTGGCGTACGAGTGCCGCAGGGTGTGCGGGGAAACCGGATGCGCCCCGCTCACCGACAGCCCGGCGCGTTCGGCGGCGCGCCGCAGCACCGTCCACGCGCTCTGCCTGGACAGCTGCCCGCCCCGCGCGTTGAGGAAGACGGCCGGGCTGCCCCGGCCCGCCGCCGCGAGGGCCGGCCGCACCCGGGTCAGGTACGCCCGCAGCGCGTCGGCCGCGTACCCGCCGACCGGGACCACCCGCTGCCGGCCGCCCTTGCCGCGGAGCAGGACCGCCCCGGTGGCCAGGTCGAGGTCGTCGACGGCGGCACCGACCGCCTCGGAGATCCGCGCCCCGGTGCCGTAGAGGAACTCCAGCAGCGCCCGGTCGCGTACGGCCAACGGCGGCACCGGACCGTCCACCGCGCCGGCGGCGGCCAGCAGCCGTTCGATCTGGTCGAGGTCCAGCGCCCGGGGCAGCCGGCGCGGCGGGACGGCGGGACGGACGTCGCGGCCGGCGTCGGAGTCGGCGTGTCCCTCCCGGACAGCGAACCGGTGCAGCCCGCGGATGGCGCTGGCGGCCCGGGCGGTGGACGCGGCCGACAGCGGCGGCTGCCCGTCTGCGCCGGACCGCAGCGCGGCGAGGTGCCCGGTGATCTGCGCCGACCCCACCTTGGCCAGCTCGTCGATCCCCAGGTTCGCCAGCGTGCCGAGGTATCGGTCCAGGTCGCGCCGGTACGACCGGAGGGTGTGCTGGGACAGCCCGCGTTCGACGGTCAGGTGGTCCAGGTAGCTGCGGACAGCGTGCCGCAGCGCGGGGGCCGGCGGCACCGTCGGCGGCGGCACGGCGCCGGTCAGCCCAACGCCTCGGCCAACGACCGGCTGCTCAGGCCGTGTGCCTCGGCCACCGGGCCGGAGGTGATCTCGCCGTCGTGGGTGTTCAGACCGGCGGCGAGAGCCCGGTCGTGGCGCAGCGCGTCGCGCCAGCCCCGGTTGGCGAGTTCGAGGGCGTACGGCAGGGTGACGTTGGTCAACGCGTACGTGCTGGTGTGCGGGACGGCGCCCGGCATGTTCGCCACGCAGTAGAAGACCGAGTCGTGGACCGGGTAGACGGGTTCGGCGTGGGTGGTGGGCCGGGAGTCCTCGAAACAGCCACCCTGGTCGATCGAGATGTCGACGAGCACACTGCCGGGTTTCATCCGGGACACCAGTTCGTTGGTGACGATCCTGGGTGCCTTCGCCCCGGGCACCAGGACCGCGCCGATCACCAGGTCCGCGTCGATCACCGCCCGCTCGACCTCGTAGGTGTTCGACGCGACCGTCTTCATCCGCCCCTGGTGGATCGCGTCCGCCTGACGCAGCTTGCTGATGTCCCGGTCGAGCAGCAGGACGTCGGCGTGCATCCCGAGCGCGATCGCCGCCGCGTTCATCCCGGACACCCCGGCCCCGATGACCACCACCTTCGCCGGGTAGACGCCGGGGACCCCGCCCATCAGCACGCCACGCCCGCCGCCGGGACGCATCAGGTGGTACGCGCCGACCTGCGCGGCCAGCCGACCGGCGACCTCGGACATCGGGGCGAGCAGCGGGAGGGACCGGTCTGCGTTCTCCACCGTCTCGTACGCGATTCCGGTGACCCGCTGCCGCAGCAGGGCGTCGGTGCACTCCCGCGACGCCGCAAGATGCAGGTAGGTGAAGAGCACCTGGCCGGGACGCATCCGGTGGTGTTCCTCCGCGACCGGCTCCTTCACCTTGAGGACCAGGTCGGCGCTTGCCCAGACATCGTCGGCGCTCGGGGCGATGCTCGCTCCGGCGGCGGCGAACTCGTCGTCGGTGATGGAGGATCCGACGCCGGCGCCAGTCTCCACCGTCACCTGGTGACCGGCCCGGGTGAACTCGTGCACCCCGGCCGGGGTGATCGCCACCCGGTACTCGTGGTTCTTGACCTCGCGGGGAATGCCAACCTTCACGTCGCCGTCACCTTTCCGCGGGCCACGCTGCCCGAACTCGTCTCCCGGCGAAGTCTAGATCCGGTCGACGGGTCCGACAGCCCGCACGTTGACAGTCGATGGCGGCGTGGCTTGACGGTGTGTCATCCTGCGCAACCACCGGTCAGCTGGCCACACAGAGTGAAGGTCCGAGACCACCAGGTAGCACCCGTTCACGGTTTTCCCAGGATCCGGACCTTCGCTGCGACGACCTGGACCAAGGTCACTACATTGCCGCTTCATGACCTTTCCTCAGCATCCTGGCGCCGGTGGCGTCTCCGACAAAAGCAAGATCATCGCCGGGGTCCTCGGCATCCTGCTGGGCGGCTTCGGCGTCGGCCGGTTCTACACAGGCCATACCAAGATTGCCGTACTCCAGCTGGTCGTCAGCGTCGTCACCTGTGGCCTCGGTTCGCTCTGGGGCCTGATCGACGGGATTCTCGTCCTCGTCAACGGCGGCACCGACGCCCAGGGTCGGCCGCTGCGCGACTGACCACCCGACTACTCGGCGACCACGGCGGATCCGGCCGGTCGCCGAGCGGCGATTACGACAAGCCGAACGGCGGTCGGGCGGACGACATCCGCCCCGGCCGCCGTTCGGCATACACCGGGTCAGCGCGCTGCGCCGCCGGGCGGGCGCGAGGCAGGCTCGGTGGCGGCGCGCAGCGCTGCCCACCCCGTCTGCCGGGCGCAGGCGGCAGCCAGCAGACCGGTAACCGCCGGACCGTTGGTGATCTCGCCGGCCAGCACCATCCGGACCGCCTCGTCGAGATCGACCAGGCGGACCTGCAGCTCTGCCTCCTCGTCGTGGCGGTGGTGCCGGTCCTGCTCCGGCACCGGGGTGAGGTCCCGGGCGAGGAAGATCCGGACCGTCTCGTCCGAAAATCCCGGCGACGGGTGCACATCGACGAGCAGGTCGAGCCGACCGGCGGTCAGGTCGGCCTCCTCGACGAACTCCCGGCGGGCGGTGGCGGGCAGTTCCTCCCCGGCGACGTCGATCAGGCCGGCGGGTAGCTCCCACAGGTGCCGGCCCACCGGGTGGCGGTACTGACGGATCAGCACCACTCGTCCGGCCTCGTCGAGCGCGACCACTGCGACCGCGCCGACGTGCCGTACGTAGTCGCGCCTGGCCGCACCGCCGCCCGGCATCGTCACCTCGTCACTGACCACCGAGAAGACCGGGCCGGAGAACCGGTCGGTCCGCGACAACACCTGGTAGACGTGACCACCCGAGCCATCTTCGGCGTCCGGCTCATGGTCCCGCATCAGGCCCGGCCTCCGGGGGCCGGCGCCAGATCCACCGGCAACTGGTCGGCCTCCGAATAGGTGATCACGGCACCGACGAAGGCGTGGAACAACGGATGCGGCCGGGTCGGACGGCTCTTCAGCTCCGGATGGGCCTGGGTGGCCACGAAGAACGGGTGCTCAGCCCGGTCCAGCTCGACGAACTCGACCAGCCGGCCGTCCGGCGAGGTACCCGAGATCCGCAACCCGGCTTTCTCCAACACCTCCCGGTACGCGTTGTTCACCTCGTAGCGATGCCGGTGCCGCTCGTTGACCTCGGTCGCCCCGTACGCCTGCGCGACGATCGAGCCCTCGGCCAGCAACGCCCGGTACCCGCCCAGCCGCATCGTGCCACCCATGTCCCCCTTGCCGGCGACAATCTGCTCCTGGTCGGCCATGGTCGCGATGATCGGGTGTTCGACCTCCTCGTCGAACTCGGCGGAGTTGGCACCGGCCAGACCGGCGCCGTTGCGGGCCACCTCGATCGCCATGCACTGCAGGCCGAGGCAGAGCCCGAGCACCGGGACACCGTTCTCCCGCCCGTACCGGGCCGCGCCGATCTTGCCCTCGATGCCCCGCACCCCGAACCCGCCCGGAATCACGATCCCGTCGACCCCGCTGAGCGCGGCGGCGGCACCGTTCGGGCTGACACACTCGTCGCTGGGCACCCACCGGATCTGCACCCGCGCCCGGTGCCCGAAACCCGCCGCCCGGATCGCCTCGGTCACCGACAGGTACGCGTCCGGCAGGTCGACGTACTTGCCGACCAGCGCCACGGTCACGGTGTGTCGCGGATGGTGCACCCGCTCCAGCAGGTCGTCCCAACTGGTCCAGTCCACGTCCCGGAAGGACAGGCCCAGCCGGCGCACCACGTAGGCGTCGAGGCCCTCCCGGTGCAGCACCTTCGGGATGTCGTAGATGCTCGGCGCGTCGGGGGCGGCAATGACCGCCTCCCGGTCCACGTCACAGTAGAGCGACAGCTTGTGCTTCAACTTGTCCGGGATCTCCCGGTCGGAGCGGCACACGATCGCGTCCGGCTGGATACCGATGCTGCGCAGCGCGGCGACCGAGTGCTGCGTCGGCTTGGTCTTGAGCTCGCCGGACGGCACCAGGTAGGGAACCAGCGACACGTGCAGGTAGAAGCAGCGGTCCCGGCCGACATCGTGGCGGACCTGGCGGATCGCCTCCAGGAACGGCAACGATTCGATGTCGCCGACAGTGCCGCCCACCTCGGTGATCACCACGTCGGGGATCAGCCCGTGCTCGTCGGGCTCCCCCATCGCCCGGATCCTGGCCTTGATCTCATTGGTGATGTGCGGGATCACCTGCACCGTGTCGCCGAGGTACTCGCCCCGGCGTTCCTTCGCGATGACCTCGGAGTAGATCTGACCGGTGGTCACGTTGGCCTTGCAGGACAGGTCACGGTCGAGGAACCGCTCGTAGTGCCCCACGTCGAGATCGGTCTCGGCGCCGTCGTCGGTGACGAACACCTCACCGTGCTGGAAGGGGTTCATCGTGCCGGGGTCGACGTTGAGGTACGGGTCGAGCTTCTGCATCACCACCCGGAGTCCGCGGGCGCTGAGCAGGTTGCCCAGGCTGGAGGCGGTCAACCCCTTGCCGAGTGAGGACGCGACGCCCCCGGTGACGAAAATGTGCCGTACCGTCTGTGTCGAAGGGGCCAAGGCGTGCTCCCGTGGGTCGTCTGACTGGTCGTGCAGACCGGCGCGTCACTGATGAAGCTGCTGGCGCGATCCACGGGACTCCACGGTAACACCTGCCGAAACAGCGGACCCGCTGACCTCGTCGGGTGCCTTCGCCGGGGTCTGCTCGGCCGAGCCCGCCGAGCCCGCCGGGCCGGTCGACGGTCTGGTCCGGTCCGCCGAGTGCCCGAGCACCCGCAACGCCACCAGCGCGGCCAGCGGCACGGTCACCGCCGCCGCCGCACCAGCCACGTCCAGCGCCGAACCCGCGAGTCCGCCGCCGATCACCGACGACACAGCGATGCCGGCCATCGCCGCCCGCACCGCCGGGTAGATGCCGAACAGCCGATTCAGCCCGCCCCACGGCTGCAGCAGGGCGAACCACACGAGTACCGCGGCGACCAGCGCCAGCACCGTCAACGGGCTGCTCAGCAGGGCCGACATGTTGGCCGCCGAGGAACGGTGCAGGGTGAGACCGCCGGTGCCGTCGGCCAGTGCGGTGAGGAACCGTCCCAGGCTGCCCCGTTCGGTCTCCGGCCGCTGCAGATCGAGCAGTGCGAAGCCGGCGGTCACCAGCAGACCCGCGATCGTCGCCCACGCCACTCTGGGCACGCTCAGCCAACCACCGGTGCTGATCGCCGCCGTGATCGCCACCCCGGCGGTCAACGCGATCGCTCCCACCGGGTCGGCACCCAGGTAAGGGCTGCCGACCAGGATCACCGCTGCACCACCGATGGTGACCACCACCGTCACCCGCCAGCCACGCCGGACCCGCTGGGCCAGGCAACCGGCGGCCAGCAGGGTGCCGGCGATCAGCACTCCCAGCCCCACTGTGCCGAGCCCGGCGTAGCGACCGCCTTCGGAGGCGGAGTACCCGGTGACGCCGTTGAGTTGCAGCCGGGCCCCGGTCAGCACGTCGGCGGCGACGACCGCCGCCGCGATCGTGGCGACCAGCATCATCGGGGCGAGCGTGTGCCGGTAGGAACGGCTGAACCGGACCGCCGCCGTCGCGGCGGCGACCGCCAGCACCGTGGTCACGGCCAACGCAGGGCCGGGCTGGCCACTGCGCCACCAGGGCACCACCTCGGCCAGCAGCGCCGCCGGGATGACGAGCGCGGCCGCGATCAGCAGCACCTCCATGACGGCGTTGGCCCGTCGGGTGACCGGGTCCGGGCCGGGCCGCCCCGCGGTGCGTCGGACCCGGCGCAGCAACGGTACGACTGCCACGGCGAGGACCGTGTGGAACCCGGTGAGCAGGCCGAAGAACCAGACCGCGGCGCGTCGCTGGGCGCGGGCCTCCCGGTCGGCGTCGGCCGGGTACGCGATCGCCGTCGCGAGGTCCTCCGGCCGGCCGGGTGCCGAACTCGCCGGCTGGCCGATGAACAGCCCGTCGGGTTGGTCCCGGTCGAGCACGTGCAGCGCGGTCGGCGCCAGGTCCACCAGCTGCAGGTAGCCGTCCCGGCCGGTGGTCGGCGACGTCATCCAGCCGACATCCCAGCCGGGGCCGTCGGCGATCGCGACGTGCAGCCGGGTCGGTGCGCTGGTGTCGGCCAGCCCGGCGACCAGCACGAGTGAGCGCTGCGGGCGGGCCGCCAGGACCCGCGCCAGCGTCGCGTCGGCCTGCCGGGCGGCGGCGGCCCGTTCGGTCGGGTCGGAACCGGCGACCACTCCGGCGTCAACCACGCTCAGCACGCAGGACGCGAGCAGGTCCGCCGGGTCCTGCGGGAGTTCCGGCTCGTAGCGGTCGACCCGGCCGAACGGCCGGGCGGCGGTCAGCGCGGCACCCGGCCCGACAGCCACGGTGCACCGCACCGACTCGGCCAACGCGCCGGGCACCGCGCCCCAGGCGAGACGTTCCTGGTTGAGGCGTACGGTCGCGGGCTGCGACGTCAGGTATCCGCCGATGCCGTCGGGTTGCTCGACGGCGATCTGCGCCGGCGGGCAGGTGCCGTCGCCGGCGGTGCCGTCGTAAGCCGCGTAGTTGCCGGCACCGAGGGTGACCCAGCCGTCGGCCGGACAGGTCGGCCGCTGCGCGGACCGCACCGACAGTGAGGCGATCGAGCCCTGCTCCGCCAGCCGCCACAGCGTCGGCGTCGTCCGCCGGTCGATGTCGTCCCAGCGCAGGCCCGGAACTCCGACGATCACCACGTAGTCGGCGCTGCGGCCGGAGGTGCCCACCGCCGGCCGGTCGGCCAGTGCCGCCACGCCGGCGGCCAGCAGCACCGACATCAGCAGCAGCGGCACGACCCGGTGACGCATCAGCCGCTCCCGTCCACGGGTCGGTCGTCGCGGTCGGTCGGCCCGTTGCGGCGGCCCGGCACCGACTGACCGCCGGCTACCTTCCGCCCGCCGGTGACGCCCCGCCCGTCGGTCAACTCCCGGTAGACGGCGCGGACCAGGTCGAGACTGTCCGCGTCGGTCGGCCAGCCGGCGGCCTGCCGGGGTCCACGATCGGCCAGGTCGGCCCGCTGCTGATGGTCGCTCAGCAACTCGCGCACAGCGCCGTCCAGTGCGGCCAGGTCGCCGGGCGGAATCAACCGGCAGGCGTCTCCGACCAGTTCGGGCAACCCGCCGACCGCGGTCGCCACCAACGGTACGCCGGCCCGCAGCGCCTCCTGGGCGAACAACTGTCGAGCCTCCCAGTCGCTGCTGACCACCGCCAGGTCGGCACCGAGTAGCAGGTCGGCCACGTCATGACGGTGGCCGAGCAGGGTGACCGGTGCCCGTACCGCCGAGATCTGCGCCGCCAGGGACAGGTAGCTGGGCCCGGTTCCGGCGATCACCACCTGCGCCGGTGGGGTCAGTTCGCGCCACCCGGCGGCGGCGTCGACCAGCAGGTCGTAGCGCTTCTGCGGGTGCAGCCGGCCGACCGAGAGCACCAGGGGTCGATGGGCGCCGACACCGAACTCCGCCCGAACCGCGGCACGGCTGCGTCTCGGCGCGGGTAACTCCGGCGCCGCCACCGGGCCGAGCCGGGCATCGGACGCGCCGAGCGCCAATGCCCGCTCGACGAGGTCGGCGGAGGCGCCGAGGGTCACCTGGGCGGCCCGCGCCACCCGCCGCTCGACCAGCCGCGCGAGCCGCCCCCGCAGTCCACCAGCGAGAATACTGTTGTGCCAGGTCACCACGATCGGCGCGGACGGTCGGGCGAGCGCCGCGACGAATCCGGCGCGTAGTCCGTGCGCGTGCACCACGTCGGCCCCGTCGGCGAGGACGCGGCGGATCGCGGTCACCGCGCGGGCGTCGGCCAGGGTCGGGTTGGCCGGGATCTCCACCGGGACGAACCGGGCACCGGACGCGGTGAACCGGAACTGCTGTTCGACAGCGAGCGGACCGCACACGGTCACCCGCGCCCCGCCCGACACCAGGCCGCGGCTCAGGGATGCGACGTGCTGGCCGATACCGCCCGTGCTGGAGCCGATCAGCAGCAGGACCGCACCCCTCCAGCGGTCGTCCGTCCGATCACTCACCGCGACTCCGTCCCCTTCCCGTCCCGTCGCCGGCCGGCCGCCAGCCGCCAGGTCCGGCGCACCGCACCAACAACCATCGGCCGCAGATCGTGGCGGTCCGCAGGCAGGGCCACCGCGAGAAAGACCGCCAACCCGGTCGCCCCGGACAGCATGCCCTGCAGCAGCACGCCGGGCACGGTCGGGGTGGTCGGCCCCGGCCCGGTCAGGTACGCCACGCCGGCGCCCGCAGCCGCCGCAGCGGCACTGGCCACCAGACCGGTCGCCGTCGCCCGGCCGAGTCCGGTCAGCACCGCGCCACCGCCGACCCGGCGAAGCGCCACGACCAGCAGCAGCCCCATCACCAACATGCCGAGCGCGTTGGCCAGCGCCAAGGCGAGGACCCGGTCGCGGTCCGGCAGCACCAGCGACAGCACCGGCGCGGCGACCAGCACGCAGCTCCAGCCGCCGGCCACCGCTGCGGCGGCAGGCGCCGGGCGGCCGGCCGCGTACAGCGCCCTGGAGCCGATCGCGAACATACCGTAGCCAATCAGGCCCGGAGCGAAGCCGGCGATGCCGGCGGCCAGCGTCCCGGCCTGCCCGGCCGGGACCAGAAAGGCCGCAGCCGGAAGGCAGATCGAGACCAGGACGGCCGCGCCGAGACAGCAGAGCAGGACCACGCCGCGCACGGCCGGACCGAGGTTGGACCGGTACCCGGCGATGTCCCCATGGCTGTGGGCTGCGGCCAGGGTCGGGTACGCCGCAGTCGCCAGCGGCACCGCGAATACCGACCAGGGCAGCAGGAACACCGTCTGGGCCAGCGTGAACAGAACGACGCTGCCCTGCGGCGCGCCACCGGCGAGGCAGAGCCAGACCGCGACCAGTATGGCGAGCTGCTGCGCGCCGACGGTGACCGCGCCGGCCGCCGCCAGCCCGCCGACCGCGTCGCGGGCCGCGCCAACGAACCGTAGGCCGGGTCGCAGCCGCAGACCCAGCGGGCGCAGCGGCACGAACAGGCACAGCGACAGCACGGCCACTCCGCCGGTGGTACCGGCGGCCAGCAGCAGCTGGCCTGACGCGCCCACCCCGGGCAGGTCGGCCAGCCGTCCCTCGGTGGCGGCGAAGGTCAGGTAGGTGCCGATCACCGTGACGCTGGACAGCAGCGGGGCGATCACCGGCCAGGCGAACCGGTGGTGCGCCTGCAGCACTCCGGTGAGCACCACAGCGATCCCGTACAGCGGAAGTTGCGGGGCGAACAGCCGCAGCATCAGGGTGCCGGCGTCGATCTGCGCGGGACCGGCGTCGGCGTCGAGTAGCCGCACGATCGGCCCGGCCGCGAACGCGAGCAGTACCGCGAGCGGGATCAGCAGGGCCAGCGTCCAGGTGAGCAGCGCCGACGTGGTCGCGGACACGGCGCTACGGTCACCGGCGGCCACCGCACCGGCGAGCAGCGGCACCACGAGGCTGGCCAGCGCTCCCCCAGCGACGATCTCGAAGATGATGTTGGGGATGGTGTTGGCGGCGAGGTAGATGTCGCCCAGCGCGGTCGGCCCCACCGACCAGGCGAAGACTGCGGTACGGCCGACCCCTGCCAGCCGGCTCGCCACGGTGAGCACCGCGATCAGCGCGGCGGCACCGGCGACCCGGGTGCCGACCGCCGAGTTGGTCATTGCCGCGTCCTGGTCAGGGTGTCCGGCGGCCGAGGGCGTCGAGCTCACGTAGGCCGGGGGTGCGTGCGATCACCTGGGTGAAGCTGACCCGCTCGCTCGCTGCGGTCAGCCCGGCGAGCACGGCGAGCACGGCCGCGCGGCCGGCCGGCCCGGTACGCTGCGCGACGGCGACCCCGAGCAGGGCACCCAGCGCGTTGGCGCCGCAGTCGCCGAGCATCACCTGCTCGTCGAGATCGTCGCGGAGCAGCCCGAGCACCGCGCCGCTGGTCCCCGCGGCGGTGCCTGCCGTCGGGCCGGCCAGCAACGGGGCGGCGATCAGCAGCCCGGCCTTGGCCGCCCGCCCGGGACGCAGGTCCAACAGATTGACCAGGTTGGCGGTGCCGGCGATGACGCCGGCACCGAGCAGCACGTCGGCCGCCCGGGTGACCGGTCGGCGGGCGGTGTCCCGGCGGTCCGCGGCGAGCAGCGCGGCCGCAGCGGTGGCGGCGGCGCCGACCCCCACGATCTTGACCAGCCCACTGGTCACCCGGCCGGACCGCAGCGCCGAGAGATGCCCGGCGAAGCCCTTGGCCGCCCGCTGGTCCGGTCGGGCGCCGACGATGTCGTCGTAGAGCCCGACCGCTCCGGCACCGGCACCGGCGACCAGGGCCGCTGCGGCGGCAGGCGGGCTCGCGGCCCCGAACGCGGCGGCGGTCGACGCGGCGGCAGCGAGGGCAGGGCCGCCGGCGAGGCTCACCGAACGGCCCCGGAAGTTGGTGCGCTCCAACGCGCCACCGGGTGCGATCCGCTTGGCGGTCCGCAGTGCGACGCGGGCGGCGACGGCACCGGCGGCACCGAGCAGCAACAGGCCCAGCGGGCCACGATTCGGCATCAGGGGTTTCACTCCGTCGACAGGGTGCTATTCAGGACGTTTCGGCATCAACGACGTGGCACCCGCGCCAAGCCCGTAATGCCCGGCCTGATCGAGGGTGAACTGCTCGGCCACGGCGAGCGCCGTCACCGCCTGGCCGGCGGTCGTGTTGCCGTTGTCGACGGTCGAGATCGACTGGGTCAGCGTGGGGTCGTTGCGGACCGCGGAGATCAGGTTCCCGTCGCTGGAGCCGGTCCCGGCCACCACGACCTGGCTGACCCGGTCGAACTGCACCACCATGGTGACCACCGCGGCGTCCTTCTTGGCGGCGTCCCGGTCGACGTACGGCTGCCCGCTGACCACGACGACCGCCTCAGCAGGTCCGGTGACCTCCTGTTCGACGGTGATGTAGCCGGCGTCGCCGTACGCGTCGAGCAGCGCCGCCAGGTCCGCCGGTTCGACTGCCGGCGGCTCCTCTCGGTCGACCAGCGCGCTGGCCAGCAGCGCGCTGGAGGTCTCCACCCCGTCGCTGTTACCGGGCAGTCCGGCGGTGGGGATGGTGGGGCGGGCCGCCGCCGTAGCGAGCTCCAGCAACTCCACGCTGTTGTCCGGGTTGACGAACTTGTCCTGCACGTCGATCCGGCCGGTCAACGTCGCTCCGGCGAGGTCGAGCGCGGCCATCACGCCTTCGGCATGGTCCCGGCCGCTGGGCAGACAGATCACCAGCAGCCGGCGACCGGCGAGCTTGTCGGCGAGCAGGATCGGCGCGGCCTCGGCGACGAAGTCCTCCTCACGGTTGACCTCCTCACGCAGCGAGTTGACGGTTTCCCGCAACTGCGTGTTGTCCTTGCGGAGCGCATTCACATTGTCGCTCAGAGAATCGGCAACCGGGCCGTTCAGCGCAGCGGTGCCGACCACGAGGCCGATCGCCAGGGCGAGGAACACCGCGGTGAGCGACACCACGTGGTAACGGAAGTTGATCACACTTGCCGCCTTCTCCGATCCGTCTGCGCTGACCAGTAGTTTCGTCCGCGCTAGAAGAGCTGACCCAACTGGAAGACGAAATTGTCCCACCACTCGGATGCGACCCCGAGATAGGCCTTACCGACCGTGGAAACCGCCACGGCGGACGCCATGGCGGCGATCGCGGAGAGCACCAGCAGAAGCAACGACGAGCCGGAAATGCTCTGCCGGTACAGCCGGCTCACCCCTTTGGCATCGACCAGCTTACCGCCGACCTTCAACCGGGTCAGAAAGGTGGAGGCCATCCCGCCCCGCCCCTTGTCGAGAAACTCGACCAGCGTGGCGTGGGTACCGACCGCGACGATCAGCGACGCGCCCTTCTCGTCGGCGAGCAGCATGGCGAGATCCTCGCTGGTCGCCGCCGCCGGGAAGGTCAACGCCTCCACCCCGAGTTCGCGGACCCGGTCCATGCCGGGCGCCCGGCCGTCGCGGTAGGCGTGGACGACCACCTCGGCACCGCAGCGCAGCACGTCGTCGGTGACCGAATCCATGTCCCCGATGATCATGTCGGGGGTGTAGCCGGCCTCGACCAGCGCGTCCGCTCCCCCGTCCACACCGATCAGGACCGGTTTGAACTCCCGGATGTACGGCCGCAGCACGTCCAGGTCTGCCTTGTAGTCGTAACCCCGGACCACGATCAGGCAGTGCCGGCGGGCGATCCTGGTCTCGATGTCCGGTACGCCGACCCCGTCCAGCAGCAGGTCTCGTTCCTGTTTGAGGTACTCCATCGTGTTGGCGGCGAACGCCTCCAACTGGACCGAGAGTCCTTCCCTGGCCTCGGCCATCGCCTTGGCGACCGAATCCGCGTCCTGGCGTACCCCGGACGCCACCCGGTCGTCGCCGACGAAGACCTCGGCGCCGTCGACCCGTACCGTGTCGCCCTCGCGAATCTTCTCGAACGCGTCCTCACCAAGGCCGTCGACCAGGGGGATACCCGCCTGGATCAGCACCTCCGGACCGAGGTTCGGGTACCGACCGGAGACCGACGGCTTGGCGTTGAGGACTGCGGCCACGCCGACGGCGACCAACGAGTCGGCCGCGACCCGGTCCAGGTCCACGTGGTCGATGACCGCGATGTCACCTGGCCGGAGCCGACCGGCAAGGCGCTTCGTCCGGCGGTCGAGCCGTGCCGTGCCGGAGATCGTTCCGGGCTCGGGACTACGAGCTCGGCGCAAGGTGGGTAGACGCATCCCTACCATCCTGGCATGTTGGGCGGTGAACACCGACACGACATGCCCGCTGTGCCACTACCGGCAGGTCAGACACACCGGGCCGACTCCGGCAGGTCAACCCCGTCGATCGCGAGCGGCGACCGCGAGCAGCTCCTCCGCGTGCGCGATACCCAGATCCGAGTCGGGTAGCCCGGCGAGCATCCGGGCGAGTTCCCGCGCCCGGTCGGTGTCCTCGACCACCCGCACGCCGCTGGTCGTCACCGCTCCCCCGGTGTCCTTCGCCACCACCAGATGCCGGTCGGCGAACGCCGCCACCTGCGGCAGGTGCGTCACCACCAACACCTGATGGCTACGGGCAAGCCGGGCAAGCCGACGACCGATCTCCACCGCGGCCTGCCCACCCACCCCGGCGTCGACCTCGTCGAACACCAACGTCGGCGGGCCGCCGGCTCCGGCGAACACCACCTCGATAGCGAGCATCACCCGGGAGAGCTCGCCGCCGCTGGCACCCCGCTGCAACGGCAGTGGCGGCGCACCCGGATGCGCCAGCAACCGCAGCTCGACCTCGTCGGCACCGTCCGGGCCGACGCCGGCGTCGACACCGTCGACGGTCAGCGTCGGTTCGCCCCGGCCCGCCGGCCGGGCGAGCACCGCGACCTCGATCCGGGCGTGCGGCATGGCCAGCCCGGCCAGCTCCACGCTCACCAACTCGGCGAAACGCGCCGCCGCCTGCCGACGGGCCGCCGACACCCGGGCCGCCAGCTCCGCCACCTCGTCGGCCAGCCGGGCACGTTCCCGGTCCAGCTCGTCCAACAGCTCGTCGGAGGTGTCCAACTCGGCCAGCCGGGACCGGGCCCGCTCCGCCCAGCTGATCACCCCGTCCACATCGTCGGCGTACTTGCGGGTCAGCCCGCGCAGCGCCATCCGCCGCTCGTAGACCACCTGCAGACGCTGTGGATCGGCATCCAGTGCCGCGAGGTACCCGGACAGTTCCGCCGCCACGTCGCCGACCAGCGTCGCCGCCTCGGTCACCCGGGCCGCCAGTTCGCCGAGCGCCGGGTCGACGCCGGCCTGTGCCTCCAACGACCGGCGGGCGGTGCCAAGCAGACCGGTCGCGTCCGGCGTGTCGTCGGCCGGTTCGGTGCCGCCGGCAAGAGCGAGGGCGGCCAGCTGGGCGGCGGTACGCAACCCTTCGGCGTGCTCCAACCGTTGCGCCTCGGCCTTGAGCGCGGCCTCCTCGCCCGGCTGCGGATCGACCCGGGTGATCTCGTCGAGACCCAGCCGGAGCAGGTCCGCCTCCTGGTTGCGCTCGCGGGCGTTGCGCCGCCGGTCGGCCAGATCGTCGCTGACCTGGCGCCACCGACCGTACGTCTCCCGCATGGCCGCGAGCAGCTTGTCGTGGTCGGCCCCGGCGAACCGGTCCAGCGACGCCCGCTGCTCAGCCGGGCGCAGCAGCCGCAACTGGTCGGACTGCCCGTGCACGGCGACCACCTGGGCACCGATCTCGCTCAGCACCGACACCGGCATGCCGCGGCCGCCGACGTGCGCCCGGGACCGTCCTTCGGCGGTCACCGTACGGCTGAGCAGCAGGACATCGTCCTCGTCAGGCTCGCCTCCGGCGTCGGCGACCCGCTCGCGCACCACGGCTCCACTGGCACCGACCAGCCGCAGCCGGCCCTCGACGACCGCCCGGCCAGGGTCCGCTCGGACCCGCCCGGCGTCGGCCCGGCCACCGAGTAGCAGCCCCAGCCCGGTCACCACCATCGTCTTGCCGGCCCCGGTTTCACCGGTGATCACGTTCATGCCGCCGGTCAACGGCAGCGTGGTGTCGTCGATGACGCCCAGCCCGGTGATGCGCAGCTCTTCCAGCACAGCCACCGACAGTAGTAGCGGGCCGCGACGTTGACTACCCGGGGCGGTCAGCGCCGGTTGCCCCGCCAACCGTTGACCGGCAGATCGAACTTGGCGACCAGGCGGTCACTGAACGGGCGCGGATGCAGCCGGACCACCCGCACCGGCAGGTCGCCCCGTTGGACTGTCACCCGCGCACCGGGCGGCAGATCGTAGACCCGCCGGCCGTCGCAGCACAGCACCGCGAACGTGGTGTACGGGTCGACGGTGATGACGAAGGTGGAGCTCGGCGCGGTCACCAGCGGCCGGCTGAACAGCGCGTGCGCGCTGATCGGCACCAGCAGCAGCGCCTCGACCTCGGGCCACACCACCGGACCGCCGGCCGAGAACGCGTACGCGGTCGACCCGGTCGGCGTAGCGCAGACCACCCCGTCCGCGCCATAGCGCGACAATGGTCGGCCGTCCACGTCGACCATCAGCTCCAGCATCTGGGCGCGCTGCCCCTTCTCGACACTGATCTCGTTCAGCGCCCACGAGTCGATGGTGACGCCGTACTCCAGCTCGGCCCGCACGTCCAGGGTCAACCGTTCGTCCACTGTGTAGTCACGGGCCACCACCTGCCGGACCGCCCGGTCCAGATCACCGATTTCGGCCTCGGCCAGGAACCCGACCTTGCCGAGGTTGATCCCGAGCAGCGGGGCCTTCGCCGGACGGGCCAGCTCCGCAGCGCGCAGGAAGGTACCGTCACCGCCGAGCGCGAACACGATCTCCACCCCGTCGGCAGCCGCCGGACCACCGACCGGCTGCACTCCGGGCAGATCCAGATCGTCGGCCTCCTCGGCGACCACCCGTACCTCGAAACCCGCCTCGATCAGGTCGGCGGCGACGGTCCGGGCATGGTCGGTGCTGCGCCGCCGACCGGTGTGGGTGACCAGCAGCGCCGCTCTGGCACCGCGGGGGGCCATCGGCGCCCCGCCGGTCGGGACTGTCGCGTTCACCGCGCTCCACCTTCTTCCGTGGCCGGACCGGCGTCGACGATAGCCCGCACCCGGAGCGGGTCGACGGGCGGCGCGTCGGCCCGGAACCAGACGAAAAACTCGACGTTGCCCCGCGGGCCGGGTAGTGGGCTGGCGACCACCGCCGAGACGCCGAAGCCAAGCTGGGCACCGGCCTGCGCGACAGCGAGCACCGCCTCGGCTCGCAACTGCGGATCGCGCACCACCCCACCGGAACCGACCCGCTCCCGGCCGACCTCGAACTGTGGCTTGACCATCAGCAACAGATCGCCGTCCGGCTCGGTACAGGCGACCAACGAGGGAAGGACCAGCCGCAGCGAGATGAACGACAGATCCGCCACGGTCAACCCGACCGGGCCGTCGATCCGGTCGGCGGTGAGGGTACGGACGTTGGTCCGTTCGTGGACGCGTACCCGTGGATCGCCCCGCAGCGACCAGGCCAGCTGTCCGTAGCCGACGTCCACCGCGACCACCTCGGCCGCGCCACGCCGCAGCAGCACGTCGGTGAAGCCGCCGGTCGAGGCCCCGGCGTCCAGGCAACGCCGACCGGCGACCGCGACTTCGGTGCCGGTCAGGGCGCCGATCAGCTTGTGCGCACCCCGGGAGACGTACCCGTCCGCCGGGTTCCCGCCGAGCAGCCGGACTGCCTCCGCCGGATCGACCATCGCTGCGGCCTTGGCGGCGGCGACGCCGCGCACTTCCACCCGCCCGGCCGCGATCAACTCGGCGGCCTGTTCACGGGACCGCGCGAGTCCGCGGCGGACCAGCTCCACATCGAGGCGGTTACGGCGTGCCATGCGACTCCGGGGAGGATCTCGGCCGGTCAGGCCTGGTCGATGGTGGCGAGAGCTTCCTGCAGGGTGCCGTGCGCCGCTTCGTACTGGGCGATCTGGTCGGCCGGCGGCAGACCAGCGGCGTTACGGACCGCCTCGATGGCCGCGTCGACCGCCGGGTGCCCGGTCCGGGTATCGGTACTGCCGGCGGTAACGTCCGTACCGTCGACCGTGCCGCCCACCGCCGCGGTGCCCGGCGCGGCGGCCGCGCCGGGTGGGGTCGGCGAGACCCGGCCACCGGGTGGGGGCCCCGGCACCGGGCCGGTCACCGCCCACCCGCCGAGCCGTCGACGGATCTGCGGCCCACCGTCTTGCTGGCCGGGGACTTCTTGGCGACGGCCTTCTTTGCCACTGCCTTCTTCGCGACCGTGTTTTTCGCCGCGGCTTTCTTGGCCACCGCCTTGCTGTCCACCGCTGGTTCGGCCCCGGCCCCCTGCGCCGGTTGTCCGGTGGCTGCGGTCGCCGGCTCGCCCGTCGCGTCACCGGTGCTGCCCCTCCCCGGACCGGCGGACGGCGGAATCGCGGCCTCGGCCGTGGCGGCGGCCGCCGAAGCGGCGGCCGCCCGGCTCCGGGCCCGCTCCATGTCGGCCTCCAGCCGGTCGATCCGGGCCCGCAGCGCCACGACCTCCTCGGCCTTGACCAGGCCCACTGCGCCGAGCGCCCGGTCCACCTCCGCTCGCACCAGCCGGGTGAGTGATTCACGGTTCGCGGTGCCGGCCGACAGCAGGTCCTCCGCCACCGCCTGCAGCTGGGCGGCGGTCGCCCCGCCCTTGCCGACCAACGACCGCGCAGTCTGCTCGGCCTTCTTCCGGGACGCCTCGGTCAGGCCGAGGGCCAGTTCCAGGTACGCCCGCCAGGCGTCACGCATGGTCCGACTCCTTCACCGCGGAGAATGTTCGGTTGACACGCTACCGGGACGCGACGCCGCGGTGCGGTACGGTGCCTGTGCTGAACACCGGTGGTGCGACCACCGGTCGCGGTGCCCGGCCCGGGCACCGCGACCCACCGCGAAGCCCGGGAGGTGCGATTGTGGCCAGCGTCGACGAGTGTCGGCAGGCACTGCGGGAGCTCGCCACCCGGCTCGAGGGCAACGCCGACCAGGTACGCGAACGAGTCAACCTGGACCGTACCCTCGCCTGCCGGATCACCGATCTCGGCGCCGCGTTCCACGGACGGCTTACCGACGGTCGTCTCGTCGACCTCGCCGACGGGGACGACCCGAAGGCCAAGATCGCCATGAACATCGGCAGTGACGACCTGCTCGCGCTGGTCCGTGGCGACCTCGACGTAGGTCGCGCGTTGGCGGCCCGACGGCTGTCGGTCAGCGCCAGCCCGTTCGACCTGCTGAAGCTCCGGAAGCTGCTGTGAACCGACCCGCTCCGTGGCCACGTCCGCGTCCACCGGCCCGGCTCACCCGGCGACCCGGTCCCCGGTCAGCGTAGGCTGCGACCCGGCGTCGGACCACCCCAGCACGTCGGGTCACGCCAGCGCCAGGACACGCAGCGCCGACTCGGCTGCGGCGGACTCGCATCGCACCTCGGTCACCGGGTCGCCCTGCCATGCGTGCTGGCAGAGCACCCGCAGCGCCTGCACGCTGTCACCGCCGGTGCCGTCGAGGACGAGCACCGCCGGGCCGTCGCGGTGCACCTGCCACCCGACACCGTCCGTCGGCCCGTCGTCGATCGGTCGGGCGGCGTCGGTCGCGAACAGTCCGGCGAGGTCCGCCGCCAGGTACGTCGGCCGGCGTGCCGGCGGGGCGGCCAGCAGTTCCCGAGCGTCGCTGATCCCGGTCAGCACGAGCAGACTCGCCATGCCGGCGCGGTTCGCCCCTTCGATGTCGGTATCCAGCCGGTCACCGACCACCAGCGGCCGCTCGGCACCGGCACGTCGAGCGGTACTGACGAACAAACCCGGTTCCGGTTTGCCGACGACCTGGTCCGGCTCCCGGTTCAGCGCCGTGCGCAGCGCGGCGACCAGCGAGCCGTTACCGGGCAGCGGTCCCCGGGCACTGGGCAGGGTCCGGTCGGTGTTCGTCGCCACCCAGTCGGCGCCGCCCCGGATCGCCACCGATGCCTCCGCCAGATCGGCCCACCCAATCCCGGGGCCGTACCCCTGAACCACCACCGCAGGCTTGTCATCGGCCGACTCGACCAGCGCCAGCCCGGCCTCGGTGAGCTCGTCACGCAGCGCGTCCGCGCCCACGACCAGCGCCTTGGCACCTGGACCGTACTGCTGTGCCAGCAGCGCGGCGGTCGCACCGGCCGACGTCACCACCTCGTCGGCAGTGGCCGGCACCCCCATGCCACGGAGCAGCCCGGCGACGTCGGCCGAACGCCGGGAGGCATTGTTCGTCGCGTACGCGACCGGCAGGCCGGCCCGCCGCAGCCGATCCACCGCCTCGACCGCCCCGGGGATGGGCCGGTCGATCAGGTAGATCACCCCGTCGAGATCAAAGATCACCAGGTCGTATGCGGCGGACAGCCCGCAGCGCCCAGCGGTGGCGTCGTCGGTTCGGGTCATCGGGGCCGGTCTTCTTCCGCGCCGCGGGGAGGTGAGCTGCCGGGGTGTGACGTGGCGGCCGGCTCGTCGTCGGCCTCGCCGTCCGGCTCGTCCGGCTCGTCCTCGGTCAGCAGTACGCCGTCGATCTCCAGAAGGCGCTCGGTCGCGTCAGTCGCCGCCTCCTCGTCGGCCTCGGCCGCCCGGGCGAACCATTCCCGGGCCTCGTCCTTACGCCCAGCGCTGAGCAGCGCGTCGGCGTACGCGTAACGGAGCCGGCAGACCCATGGCTCGGCGGACTCCACGGTCAACTCCCGGACCTGCAGCATCGCCACCGCTGCGGCCGGCTGCCCCAGGTCGCCACGCGCACCTGCGGCGACCATCAACAGCTCGACGGCGGCGGCGGGGTCCAGGCCGGCGCGATCCGCGCCACGGTAGATGTCGATCGCCCGCTCCGGCCGGCCGAGGGCGCGTTCGCAGTCGGCCAGTACGGCGAGGTGCGTCTGACGCCCGGTCATCCGGTGATAGGTCCGGAGTTCGGCGACGGCGGTCTGCCACTGCCCGGCCCGGTACGCGGCCAAGCCGACAGCTTCCCGTACCGCCGCGATGCGGGCGGCGAGCCGACGTGCCGCCAAGGCGTGGGCGAGCGCCGTCTCCGGCTCCTCGTCGAGCAGCTGCCCAGTGGCGACGAGGTGCCGGGCCACCGTATCGGCCACCGGTCGGGCCAGTCCGAGCAGTTCGGCCCGGATCTCGGTGTGCAGGTCGGTGGCGAGGATATCGTCGGACAACTCCGGCGGCGGCGTACGTTCGGCCACGCGGTCGGCACCGTCCTCGTCGCGCCGACGGTATGGCGCGGCGGAGGCCTCCGCGGAACGGTCCGACGATGCCCGTCGGAAGGGCCGGTCGGTCGGACCGTCCGTACGCCTGCGGAACTGCCCCGGCGCGCCGTCGACACGGGACCGGGCGGCCTCACCGGAGTGCGGGCGCCGATCCTCGGACCGAGGGCTTCTCCGGTCGGCCGGTCGGCCGGTGGTCGGAAAGCTGCCCGACCGGCGATCACCGTGGGAACGGTCGCGCCGCTCGTCTCCCTGCCCGGTACGTCGGTCACCACCCCGCTGCTCGAAGCGCCGGTCCTCCCGTCCCCGCCCGGCATCGAACCGACGCTCACCGTCAGCACGCTGCGTGCGAGGTCCCCCAGCCCGGGATCCGCCACGGTCGGGCCTGCGCTCGCCACCGTCCCCACCCGTGGTCCGGCGGTCGCCGCGGAAGCCTCGGTCCTCGCGGGGCCCACTGCGGCGGCCGTCGTCGGACCAGCTCCTGCGCTCCCCGCGGAAGCCGCCGTTTCTGTCCCCCGCAGCGCCACCGGGTTCCCCTCGGCCGCCCCGGCGGTCGTCGTCACGGCGGCGGGCCGGCTCCCAGTCGCCGCGTCGGTCCCGGTGTGGCCGTGATGCGCTGTCGTCGCGCCGACGGAACCCGCCATCGTCACGCCGACGGAACCCGGACGGTTCTCGGCCGGTGCCGGACTCGTCACGGCGCACGTAGCCACGGTCACGACCGCCGGCCCTGCGGTCGTCGGGCTGTCGGCGGTCACTGTCCCAACCGCCTCGGCGGCGGTCACCGTCATTACCGGTGGCACCAGCCCGGCGTTCACCGGCGAACGGTTGCCGGCGGTCGGAACGGAACCGCTCCGCACCGCGCTCACCACCCCGCTCACCACCGCGCCGCCCGGTGTCGTGGTCGTCCCGGCGCGGGGTCCGGTCGCCACGGTCGTCTCGGCGCGGGGTCCGGTCGCCCCGGCCGCCGCCGTAGCCGCCGGCACGACCGGGTCGTTCGTCGGCGCGGCGAGGTCGGTCGCCATCCTGCCCAGTTGGGTTCACGACTCCATCCTCCCTGATGCCGCCCAACCGAAGTACGGCGGGCAGACACAGTTGAGGGCCGCTCCCCGCAGGGAGCGGCCCTCAACTGTAAAGATGTCCGGCGGTGACCTACTCTCCCACACCCTCACGAGTGCAGTACCATCGGCGCTGGAGAGCTTAGCTACCGGGTTCGGAATGTAACCGGGCGTTTCCCCTCCGCCATAACCGCCGTAAC
>Ga0207774_100237_pt1 | contig 32047 bp, 19 predicted proteins | sample TtaePargueraPR_13_FD_187754 | JGI IMG/M metagenome (GOLD analysis project Ga0207774, IMG submission 187754) | Aerobic enrichment media microbial communities from Bioluminiscent Bay, La Parguera, Puerto Rico - Tt and M2 (2) (SPAdes) | ecosystem: Environmental > Aquatic > Marine > Unclassified ... | reverse complement strand
CGTGACGCAGTACATCGAGCAGCAGAACCGGCCAGGTTAGAGCACTGCTCGGGCCCTGGCGGCCCCTCCCAGCGCGGGCCTTCACCCCCGGCCTGAAGGCCGGAGCACTGGCCCGCATTCCGGTAGCCGGCGAAGACCAGCATGATCGCGCCGGAGAGCCGGTCGAACCAGGCGATCGCCCGCGGCGTCAGGAAGCGACGCGCCTGGGCGGCACCGAACGCCAGAATCAGGAACCAGGTCCACGACGCGGAGAGTGTCCCGGCGGCGAACGTCGTCCGGGAGTCCGCCGGCTGGGCGATCACCGCTGCCCCGATCACCCCGACCATGTCGAGGATGGCGTGCGGATTGAGCAACGAGACGCTGACCGTACGCCCGACGACCTGGCGGACCGACCCGGCCGCCGCCCCCGGCCCCGGCCCGCCCGGCGGGCCGACGGTGAGGTGCCCGCCGGCGGAACGGATGGACCGCACGCCCAGGTAGGTGAGGAAGACCGTGCCGAAGACGAGCAGCGCCGGCCGCACGCCCGGCACGGTGGCGATCAGGCCGGACACGCCGGCGACCCCGGCGACGATCAGCAGCGTGTCGCAGCAGCCGGCGGCCAGCACCGCCCACAGCGCACGCGGCAGGCCGACCGCCAGCCCCTGGCTGACCACGAAGACGTTCTGCGGCCCGATCGGCATGATCAGGCCGAGGCCGAGCAGCAACCCGGCCAGGTAGTCGGTCACCCGGTCAGGCGGTGAGCCGGGCCAGCTCCTCGTCGACGATCGACTCGTCGAGCTTGCGGAACACCGGCTTCGGCGCGGCCAGCGGCCGACCGGCCTCGACCGGGGTGGACTCCCACCGGGCACCGTCGCGGTAGTCGCCGGTGAGGATCGGGTACGCCGGACCGGCGTCGAGGTCGTCGACCTCGACGATCCGGGGCATCGGCGCGTGTACGCCGGTGCCGCCGAGCAGCTCGTGGATCTTCTGCGCCGAGTGCGGCAGGAACGGGGTGAGCAGGGTGTTCGCGTCCGCGACCACCTGCAGGGCGACGTGCAGGACGGTGCCCATCCGAGGCTTGTCCGCCTCGCCCTTGAGCTTCCACGGGGCCTGGTCGGACAGGTAGCGGTTGGCCTCGGCGACCACCCGCATCGCCTCACCGATCGCCTGCTTCTGCCGGTGCCGTTCGATCAGTGCGCCGACCGTGCCGAACGCGGCCCGGCTGGTCGCCAGCAGCGCCTCGTCGGCGGCGGTCAGCCCGGCCGGGTCGACCGGCGGGATGGCGCCGAAGTTCTTGGCGGCCATCGAGATCGACCGGTTGACCAGGTTGCCCCAGTCGTTGACCAGCTCGTCGTTGTTGCGGCGCCGGAACTCCGCCCAGGTGAAGTCGGTGTCCTGGCTCTCCGGGCCGGCCACGGCGATGAAGTAGCGCAGCGCGTCGGCGTCGTAGCGGGCCAGGAAGTCCCGCACGTAGATGACCACCTGGCGGGAGGAGGAGAACTTGCGCCCCTCCATGGTCAGGAACTCGCTGGAGACCACCTCGGTGGGCAGGTTGAGCCGGCCGAGCTGACCTGGCTCACCGCCGTGGTCGCCCTCGCCGGAGTAGCCGAGCAGCAGCGACGGCCAGATCACCGAGTGGAAGACGATGTTGTCCTTGCCCATGAAGTAGTAGGCGCGCGCGTCCTTGCCCTGGGCGTCCGCCGTCCACCAGCGGCGCCAGGCGTCCGGGTCACCGGACCGCCGGGCCCACTCGATCGAGGCCGACAGGTAGCCGATCACCGCGTCGAACCAGACGTAGATCCGCTTGTCGCCGCGCTCGCGCCAGCCGTCCAGCGGGATCGGCACGCCCCACTCCAGGTCCCGGGTGATCGCCCGGGGCTGCAGGTCGTCGAGCAGGTTGCGGGAGAACCGCAGTACGTTGGGCCGCCAGCCGTCGCGGGCGTCCAGCCAGGTGCCGAGCGCCTCGGCGAACGCCGGCAGGTCGAGGAAGAAGTGCTCGGTCTCGACGAAGTTCGGCGTCTCCCCGTTGATCTTGGAGCGCGGGTCGATCAGCTGCACCGGGTCGAGCTGGTTGCCGCAGTTGTCACACTGGTCGCCCCGGGCGGCGTCGTAGCCGCAGATCGGACAGGTGCCCTCGATGTAGCGGTCCGGCAGGGTGCGACCGGTGGACGGGGAGATCGCGCCGAGGGTGGTCTTCGCAACGATGTAGCCGTTGCGGTGCAACGTCTCGAACAGCTCCTGGACCACCCGGTAGTGGTTGCCGGTGGTGGTCCGGGTGAACAGGTCGTAGGACAGGCCGAGCCCGTGCAGGTCCTCGACGATCACCCGGTTGTACCGGTCGGCCAGCTCGCGCGGCTTCAGCCCTTCGCTGTCGGCCTGCACCTGGATCGGGGTGCCGTGCTCGTCGGTGCCGGAGATCATGAGCACGTCGTGGCCGGCCATCCGCATGTACCGGCTGAACACGTCGGAGGGCACCCCGAAACCGGAGACGTGGCCGATGTGGCGGGGCCCGTTGGCGTAGGGCCAGGCGACCGCCGCGAGAACGTGACTCATACGACCAGCCTAGTTAGTGTCACCGGACGTACGCGAACGGGTTGCCGAGCCGGCCGGCGGAGCGCGACACGCCCCGGGGGCTTCGCCCCGGCTCCGCGTACCGGGGTGTCAAATGGCGGGGTGACCGGGGAACCCAGCATGCCGGAGTCCGACGGGCCGCCGACCGCCCCATCCATCCGGGAGCCGGCGAGCGCTCCCGGGCAGCGCCGGCGGCGGCCGAGCCCCTGGGCGACGGCCGGGCCGGAGGGCACCTGGTGGCACGGCGGCGAACCAGCCAACGGCGAACCAGCCGACCGCGAACCAGCCGACGGCGAACCAGCCGACGCCGTGGCGTCACCTGCCGCCGAACCGGCCGCGCCCGTGACCCCGGATGCCGGCGAGCCGACCGACACCGCCGCGCCAGCCGACAACGCCGACCCGGATGACGGCGGACCGGGCGACACCGGCAGCGCAGCCGCCAACAGCAGGCCGGCGGGCAACGGCAGGCCGGCGGGCAACGGCAGGCCGGCGGCGGGCCGGCGGCGGAACGGCCGCCGGGCCACCCGGTCCGCCGCCCGCTCCGCCGCGCGGTCGCCCGTCAACGGCGGACGAGGGTCCGGCGTACCCGCCGGCCGGCGACCGGCATCGCCTGGATCGTGGTCGTCGCGGCGGCGGCGGCGTTCCTCGGCTGGGTCAGCGCCGAACCGCTGTGGCTGGCCGTCGGCCGGGGCGTCACCGGCACCGCGACGGTCACCGACTGCACCGGCGACGGGTACGGCCGACGGTGCCTCGGCGAGTTCGCCGCGCAGACCGGCTTCACCGTCGACCGGGTACGGCTGTTCGGCGTACCGCCGGTTGACCAGGCCGCCGGCGCCGAGCTGACCGCCCGGATGTTGCACCGTGAACGGGACACCGCGTACGTCGTGGCCGACCTGGTCGTACTGCACCTGCGATGGTCGGTCGGCTGGGGACTGACCGTGCTGCTCGGCGTACTGCTGGTCTGGGGCAGCGGTGCCCGCCGACTGGCCACCGCAGCGGCCCGTCGAGTTGCCACCGTCGCCGCGTTGCTGGCGCCGATCCTGCTGGCCGCCGGGTTCCTGGCCGCCGTCTGGACCGGCTGACATCGACCGGCCGGGGCACGGCAGCGACCGCCCGAAGGCACAGAGCATCGACGACCCGAAATATATTCTTCGGTGGGGAGGTCCCGCGACGTCGGGCGGCGGCCTACGATCACGGGGTGATCTCGGCGGCAGCTTCGGACGCGGCAAGCGGTGAACCAGCGGTGACGGTGACAGCGGACCGGCCGGTCCGTCCACCGGACGCCGCCCCGGCGGGGAGCCACCCGGCCGGCACCGGACCGGCCGGGCCGTCGGGACCGACCGGCGGGGGCGGGCTGCCGGCCGTGGTCCGTCGCCGGCTGGCACCGCTGGACAACTGGCTGGAGCCGTGGTCCTGGCTGGCCACCGCCGTGGTGGTGACGATCGCCGGCGTACTGCGGCTGGTCAACCTGAGCCACCCGCCGGGCCTGATCTTCGACGAGCTCTACTACGCCAACGAGGCCAACGAGCTGCGCCAGTACGGCTTCGAGTGGGACGAGACCAACAACACCCCGGCGTACGTGGTGCATCCGCCGCTCGGCAAGTGGATCATCTCGCTGGGCGTCCGCCTGTTCGACTTCACCGAGTTCGGTTGGCGGATCTCGGCGGCGGTCGCCGGCATCCTGATGGTGCTGATCATCACCCGGACGGCCCGGCGGTTGTTCCGCTCCACCGTCCTCGGCTGCATGGCCGGGCTGCTGCTCGCCCTGGACGGCTTCCATCTGGTGCTGTCCCGGACCGCCCTGCTCGACATCTTCCTCGCGTTCTTCGTGCTCGCCGCCTTCGCCGCGCTGGTCGTCGACCGGGACTGGAGCCGGCGACGGTGGCTGCGGGCGGTCGACGACGGGCTCGATCCGACTCTGCCGGGCCGCGCCGGCCGACCGCCGTTCGCCGTACCGTGGTGGCGGCTGGTCGCGGCGCTGCTGCTCGGCTGCGGTCTCGCCGTCAAGTGGAGCGCGCTGTGGTTCATCCCGGTGTTCGGCCTGCTGGTGATCTGGTGGGAGGCCGGTGCCCGCCGGTCCGCCGGGGTCCGCCGGCCGTGGCTGGACGCGGTGCTCGGCGAAATCGGCTGGCTGGTTCTCGGCGGGGTGCTGATCCTCGGCACCTACCTCGCCAGCTGGTCGGGCTGGCTGACGACCGACGGCGGCTACCTGCGGCACTACCGGGCGGACAACGGCATGTCCGAGGCACCGTTCATCGGTGCCCTGCAGAACCTCTGGCATTACCACACCCAGGCGTACGGCTTTCACAGCACGTTGGAGACGGAGCACCGCTACCAGTCGTGGCCGTGGCAGTGGCTGCTGCTGGGCCGCCCGGTCGCCTTCCACTGGACCGACCAGACCGCCTGCGGAGCACCCAGCTGTGCCGAGGAGGTGCTGCTGCTGGGCACTCCGCTGCTGTGGTGGTCGTTCCTGCCGGCCCTGGCGGCGCTGGTCTGGCTCGGCATCGCCCGGCGGGACTGGCGGGCCGGGGCGATCCTCGCCGGGGTGGCCGCCGGGCTGCTGCCGTGGTTCTACTACGCCACCGAGGGCCGGACGATGTTCTCCTTCTACACCGCGCCAGCGCTGCCGTTCCTGGTCCTCGCGGTGACCTATGTGCTCGGTGCGATCGTCACACCGTCCGGCGGGACGGCGGTCGCCGACCCGGCCGGCAACGACCGACGGTTGGTCGGCGCGGTGGTCGCCGGCACCTACGTCCTACTGGTCGCCGTCTGCTTCGCGTATTTCTACCCGATCTTCGTCGGTGAGCCGCTGCCGTACGAGGACTGGTCGGCGCGGATGTGGCTCGGCGGGCGCTGGATCTGACCATCGCGGCCGGCCCGCTCCCGGCCCGCTGCCCGTCCGGTGGTCCACGGACCCGTCCGGTGGCCTACGGGCCCGTCCGGTGGTCTACGGCCGCCGGACGGGTGCCGTCAGCCGATCGTGGACTCACCTGACCCGTATCTCCACTGTGATCAGCAGCGTCGGCTGAGACAGCAGGTGGGCGAGGGTGCCGGAGAGCGTTGGAAGACAAAAGAAGCGCGCCCCGATCGCCTGCCACGGGGGAAGCGGGCGATAGGGGCGCGCATGAAAAGCTTAACCAGGTGGACCCCTGCCGCACAACGGGCCAGGCGAGGCTAGTTTGCGGTTCAGCACGGAACGGAACAACCACCAAAAGCGACATCAGCTGTCATAGTCAGCGAAAGCGGCGGCGGAGGCTGCGCCTGTTCTGCCCCGGCGCGCTGCGGTCGATCCGGCGAAGCGCCAGCTCCGAGTCACGGCGACGCTGATCGGCCAGATCGCTGAAGGTCAGCACCAGGCCGCGTACCCCCGGCACCCGCCGCAGGTCCCGACACCGCACCTCGAGCAGCACATGACTGCCGTCCGGCCGGCGCAGCACCCACTGGTCACCCACCGCCGAACCGTCGTGCCGGTCGGCGGCCGCGCCGAGGGTCCGGGACACCTGCGCCTGATCGGCCGGGTGCACCAGGTCCCGCCAGTCGGCGAGGACCGCCGGCTCGACCCCGAACAACCGGCTGCACGGCGGACTCGCGTACCGGATCCGGTCGTCCGCTCCGACGATCACCACCGCGTCGCCGACGGTGCCCGCGACCAGATTGAGGTACCGGTCCCGGTCCCGCCGGGCGGCGTCCTCGGTCGCGGCGATCCGGTGCAGGGCCAGCGCCGCCTGAGCGGCGACCACCTCGATCGCGTCCCGGCTGGCGGCCAGCACCCCGTCCGCCGCCCCGACCAGCAACGCGGTACCGGTCCCGGCGGACGGGGCCGGCGCGGCCAGGCCGCCCTGGTGGCCGTCCGGGCCGGCCAGGGCGGCGACCAGGGCGGCCGGTGCCGGGGCGAGCCGGTCGGCCAAATCGGGGTGCAACAGCCGGATCGGCATGATCCGGGTACGCCGCCGCGCCGCGTCCACCGGCAACGGGTCGTCGACGACGACCTGTGGCTGCCAGTCGGCCACCGACTCCGGGTCGGGCGGCTCGCCGCCGGCCCCCGCCACCGGGCGGCGCACGGCGAACAGGACCTGGTGATCGGTCCCGGCCGGCAGCAGCTCGCCGACCGACCGGCGGACCATCTCGGCCACCTGCGCGATCGTGGTGGCCGACAGCAGCCGCGTCCCGGCCCTGCGCAGCGACCGTTCCCGGTGCACCGCGGCGCGGTGCCCGGTCACCGAATCGACCACCCGGGTCACCGCGAGCATCGTGGTGAGACCGGCCGCCGCAGCGGTCACCAACCCGTCGGGCAGCTCGGCCGGCTCTCCGGCGAACGCCTGGATCACCAACAGGAACGGCACCGTCAGGCAGGTGATCGTCAACAGACCGACCCGCATCGCGGCGACGTCGTCCGGGCCCGGGTCGGACCGGGTGGCCAGCCGAGCCATGTTCGGGTGCAGGGCCGCGACCCCCCAGCTGACGTAGAAGACGAACCAGCCGAGTTCGGCCGGGTGCCCCGGCTGCCAGCCGCCGTTGAGTTCGGCGGCCGCGTACCAGACGTCGGCGGCCAGCATGCCGGCCGCGCCGACCGCCAGCCCGATCACCGTCGGATCCCGCCAGGCGGCGGCCGCCAGGCGCAGCATCACCACGACGACCAGCACCCCGCCGAGACCGTGTACGGCCAGCAGCGCCTTCTCCACCGCCGGCAGATCCACATCGGTCACCGCCGGGCCGACCACCAGGGTCCAGGTGACCAGGCCGGTCACCACGACCAGCACCAGGGTGTCCAGCAGAGCGGACCGGTCCCGCAACGACACCGTGGTCCGGGCCAGACTGAGCACCCCGGCCGCGAGCAGGCCGAAGGTCGCCAGGTAGGCGGCATCGGCGATCAGCGACAGAACGTCGCCGACAGCACCCGCCGTACGCCGCGACAGTTCGTAGTGGACGTCGCCGACCGCCAACGCCCCGGCGCCGCCGGCCAGCAGCAGCCAGGGAAGCCGGCGGGGCGGCCGATGCCGGTGGATTCCTAAACCGACCGCGGCCACGCTGACCACGCCGATCGCCCCCCACCAGACGGCGGCGGCAGCCGGGGCCCAGAAGACCGCCACGCCAAGGACAGCCTGCACCGCGAGGTAACCGGTCAGGACGCGCCGTGGCACCGGGACTCCTTCATACATTGGCCGGGCGCCCGGACCGCGGACCGCGCCGACCCCCGGCTAAAGCATGAGGGCTGGTGCGGGCCGGCACAACATCGGCTCGGGCAGCAGTACGCGGAACACGGCACCACCGCCCGGCCGGTCGTACAGCTCGATCCGGCCGGCGTGACCGTCCACGATCGCCGCGACGATCGCCAGCCCGAGGCCGGAGCCGCCGCCCCGCGCCCGGGTGCGGCTGGGATCCACCCGGTACAGCCGCTCGAAGACCCGCCCGGCGTGCGCCGCCGGCACGCCGGGACCGGTGTCGGTCACCTCGATCACCGCCAGCGGCGCGTCCGCCGGCAGGTCCCGCCCGACCGCCGCGAGCGGCCGGTCCGACAGGGCACCGGCAGCGCCGGCCGGCAGATACCCCACCCGTACGGTGATCTCGGCCGTCGGCGGGGTGTGCTGCAGCGCGTTCGCCACCAGGTTGGCGGCCACCTGGCGCAGCGCCGGCTCGTCCCCCGGCACCGAGACCGGCTGAAGGTCGGGTGCGACCGGCTGCAGGTCGGGCGCGGCGGAGCCGGCCGGCCCGGCCGGTGCCATCCGGACCCGACGGTCGGGGGCCCGGGCGGACGCGTCGCGGATCGTGTCGGCGGCGACCGCGAGCAGATCCACCGGTCGACGTACCGGCTGCCGACGCTGGTCGAGCCGGGCCAGCAGCAGCAGGTCCTCCACCAGCAGCCCCATCCGGGCCGCCTCCGCCTCGATCCGGCGCATCGCCTCGTCGAGTTCCGGGCCGGGCGTCGCCCCGCCCCGCCGGTACAGTTCGGCGAATCCCCGGATCGAGGTGAGCGGGGTGCGCAGTTCGTGCGACGCGTCCGCGACGAACTGCCGGAGTCGCTGCTCCGAGGCGGCCCGGGCGGCGACCTCGGCCCCGATCCGGTCCAGCATCGAGTTCAGCGCGCCGCCGAGCCGGCCGACCTCGGTGTGCGGGTCGGCGTCGAGGACCCGCCGGGCCAGGTTGCCGCCGGTGATCTCGGCGGCGATGCGTTCCATCCGGGTCAGCGGGCGCAGCCCGAGCCGGACCGTCGCGGCGGCGACCAGACCGAGCAGGACCAGGATCAGCAGCACCACCACGGCGTCGATCATGAGCAGCGTGTCGGCGGTCGCGTCGACCTGGCGCAGCGAGACACCGACCACCGCGAGCCCGCCGTCGGCGCGCGGCACCGTGAGCACCCGCCAGGACCCGTCACCGTCGACGGCGGGCACCGTGTAGGGACGCCGGACAGCGGCCCGCTCGACCAGCGCCGGATAGTCGTCCAACTCCGGCAGGGCGGCATCCGGGTCGGAGGAGAACTGCTGGGTGAGGGTCCCGTCGGCGGCGTACAGCAGGACCGACTGGGCCGGTTGCAGGGAGGCGCCGGGGAACGGTCGGGGTCGGGGGCCGTCCGGGTCGAGGGTGGGCGGCGCGGATCCGGCGTACGGTCGGCTCATCAGCCGCAACTGCTCGTCGAGCCGGTCGGTCAGGCTCTGCCGCAGCAGAACCAGACCGGCCGTGTTGGCCAGCAGCAGGGCGACGGCGGTGAGGACCGCGGTGGCCAGCACCAGCCGGGACCGCAGCGTCCAGTGCGACCACCGCCGTACGGTGATCCGGGAACCGAACCGGTTCAGGTGCCGCATCAGACACCGCCCGACCGGGGCAGTCGCAGCGTGTAGCCGACCCCCCGGACGGTGTGAATCAGCGCCGGCTCATGCTGGTCGATCTTCTTACGCAGGTAGTAGACGTACGACTCGACGATCCGGCCGTCGCCGTCGAAGTCGTAGCTCCACACCCGGTCCAGGATCTGGCTCTTGCTGACCACCCGGCCGGCGTTGACCAGCAGATACCGCAGCAGGTTGAACTCGGTCGGCGACAGGTCGAGGCGCTGGCCGGCCCGGCGTACCTCGTGGGCGTCCTCGTCGAGCTCCAGGTCGGCGTAGCGCAGCACCCGGTCGGTCGGCTCGGGCTCGTCGACGACGCCGCTGCGCCGCAGGATCGCCCGGATCCGCAGCACCACCTCCTCCAGGCTGAACGGCTTGGTGACGTAGTCGTCGGCTCCGACGGTCAGCCCGGCGATCCGATCCTGCACGGCGTCCCGCGCGGTCAGGAACAGCACGGGCACGTGCCGGCGGCCGCCCCGGCGCATCGTCCGGGCCACCTCGAAGCCGTCCAGATCCGGCATCATCACGTCGAGGACCACCAGATCCGGCTCGAACTCCTCGATCGCCACCAGGGCGGCGCGGCCGCCGTCGACCACCCGGACGTCGAACCGGATCAGCCGCAACGTGGCGGCGAGCAGTGCGCAGATGTTCGGCTCGTCATCGACGACCAGGATCCGGGTGGCCCGGTCCGGTCCGGTGCCGGCTGCCTGGCCGATCTCGGCGGATGAGGTCATCAGCCATGCATACCGGCGGAGTCTCGGAACCGACTGGGAGCCAGCTGTGGGGTGGCCGGGCAACCACAGCCACCCCGGCCATCTGGCGGCCATCTTCCGTTTGCCTCAGCTTCGCAGCCCGTTCCGAGGTGGTTTTGAGCTCTGCGATGTTTCCTCACCTTCACACCGAATCCGCCCTACCTGAAGGTGAGGACCTGCCCATGCGACCCGAATCGGCATCGCCGACGGCGATCGGCCCAGGACCGGACGACCGGGCCGGTCACGGCGCGGACGACCGGGCCGGCCACGGCGCGGACGACCGGGCCGGCCACGCGCTGCGGGGCGTCACCCGGCTGCACGCGTTCAACCGGTACGAGATCAAGTATCTGGTCGACAACGCGGCGGTACCCGCCCTGCGTGACCAGCTCGCCCGCCGGCTCGACCGGGACAGCCATGCCGGGACCACCGGGTACGGGGTGTGGAGCCTCTACTACGACACCGACGACCTGCGCTTCTACTGGGAGAAGATCGAAGGGCTGCGGTTCCGCCGCAAACTGCGGATCCGGCACTACGGCGACCGGACCGGCATCGACGACGACACCACCGTCCACGTCGAGATCAAGCAGCGGGTCAACCGGGTCACCCAGAAACGGCGGATCGCCCTGCCGTACCGACTGGCCCGTCAACTGTGCGACGGCCGCGCCATGATCGACCACGCCGAGCCGCAGCGGGGCTTCGTGCAGGAGGTCCTCGGCCTGGTCAGCGGCCTGGACCTGCGCCCGGTGGCGATCACCGGCTACCACCGGCTGGCGTTCGTCGGCACCGGCGCCGATCTCGGCCTGCGGGTCACCCTGGACACCCGGGTCCGGGGTCGGGACCGTGACCTGCACCTGGGCGTCGCCGCCGAGAATCGGTTCATCGTCCCGCCATGGCGATCGATCATGGAGGTGAAGGCGAACGAACGGGTCCCGTACTGGCTGACCGACCTCGCCGCGCAGGCCAACCTGTCGGTCGTGCGGGTCAGCAAGTACTGCCAGTGCGTCGAGGCGTTCGGGCGGGCCTGACATGGACATCACCTTCCAGGACCTGTCCAGCACGTTCAGCCTCGGCGACATCGCCGCGTCACTGGCGCTTTCCTTCGTGCTCAGCGCGATCATCGGCTGGGTCTACCGGGCCACCCACCGCAACGTCTCGTACAGCCAGTCGTACGTTCAGACACTGATCATCCTCGGCATGCTGATCTCGTTGATCATGCTGGTCGTCGGCTCCAACATCGCCCGGGCCTTCGCCCTGGTCGGCGCGTTGTCCGTGGTCCGGTTCCGCAACGCGATCAAGGAGACCCGCGACGTCGGCTTCATCTTCCTGGTGATGGGCGTCGGCATGGCCTGCGGCACCCGGTTCTACCTGCTCGCGGTGATCGCCACGGTCGCGATCTGCCTGATCATCGGGGTGATGTACCGCTTCAACTGGTTCGCGCTCAACGTGCAACGCCAGGTGGTGAAGGTCCAGGTGCCACCGGACCGCGACCACACGCACGCCGTACAGGACGTGCTGCTGCGGCTGACCACCGAGTTCGAGCTGGTCAGCATCGAGTCCATCCGGGGCGGCGCGTTGACCGAGCTGATGTACACGGTCAGGTTGAAGAAGGGCACCGAGCCGGGCGAGCTGATCGCGGCGTTGAGCGAGCTGACCGGCGGCCAGCGGGTCACGGTGCTCACCGGATACGACCAGACGGACCTGTGATGAGCGGTACACCGTCCGCCCCGAACCCGCCGTCCGGGCCGTCGATCGCCCCGCCGAAGCGCCGGTTACGGCACCGGATCCCGCTGCGGGTCCGGCACAACTACCGGCTGCTGGCCAGCTGCACCGCCTTCCTGCTGGTGGTGACGGTCGTGCTGGGCAGCACCCGGATCCGGCCGTACGTCACCAGTGCGGCCGACGCCGCGACCGACCTGGTGACGGTCGACATCGCCGGCACCGTCGACCTGTTCGACCCGACGGTGGCCCACGAGATCTCGCTGGTCTTCGCCGACGCCGACTATCAGCGGATGCTCGACGCCTACTTCACCGACGGGGAGAAGGAGTACGTCGAGGCCGACCTGGTCGTCGACGGGACCACGATCCCCAGCGTGGGCATCCGGCTCAAGGGCAACTCCACCCTGTCCGGTCTGACCCGCGACGGCGAGACCGCGCAGCGCGGCGGGGCCGCCCCCGGCGGTGGGCAGTTCGGCGGCGGGCAGGCACCCGGCGGTGGGCAGTTCGGCGGCGGGCAGGCACCCGACGGCGGCCAGTTCGGCGGCGGCCAGGGACAGCGGCAGGGCGCAGGCGGGCCGGGCGGCGGAATGGGCCGTGCCGGGCTGGCCGCCGAGGAGCCGGAAACCCTGCCCTGGCTGATCAGCTTCGACACGTTCGTCGAGGGGCGGCGCTACCAGGGTCTGCAGGAGATCGCGGTGCGGGTCGGCGGAATGGGTGGCGGCGCCGCCGTAGCCAACGAGGCGCTGGCCCTGTCGCTGCTCGGCACCGCCGGGATGACCACCCAGCGGTACGCGTACAGCGCGTTCACGGTCAACGACCGGCCGACCACCGCCCGGCTCGTGGTGGAGCACCCCGACGAGCACTACGCCGCCGGGCTGGGTGACAGTGGCGTGCTCTACAAGTCGTTGGCCGGCGGTTCGTTCACCTACCAGGGCGAGGACCTGGTCGAGTACCAGGACGACTTCAAGCAGATCAACCTCACCGGAAGTCAGGATCTGCAGCCGGTGATCAACCTGATCCGCTGGGTGTCCGAGGCGTCCGACGAGGAGTTCGACGCCGAACTGGCCGACCACGTCGACGTCGAGTCGTTCGCCCGCTACGTCGCCGCCCAGAACCTGCTGCTCAACTTCGACGACATGGCCGGTCCCGGCCGCAACTACTACCTCTGGTACGACCTGGTCACCCGGAAGTTCACGGTGGTCAGCTGGGACCACAATCTGACGTTCAGTGGCGATGCCACCCTCGGGCCGCAGGACGCGGTGACCATGGGCGGTGGCCGGTTCGGTGGCGGCGACGGCGGTGCCACGCCGCAGAACGGCACGGCACCACAGGACGGTTTCGAGCCACCCGACGGGTTCGAGCCACCCGACGGATTCCAGCCACCCGGCGGGGCCGGCTCCGGGGCGGCACCGCAGGAAGGCGGTCCCGGCCGGTCGATGGGGCACCCGCTCAAGGAGCGGTTCCTGTCCAGCGAGGCGTTCACCGAGGTGTACGAGGCCGCGTACCGCGATCTCTACCAACGGATGTTCGCCAGCGGCGCGGCGGCGGCCGCGTTGGACGGTCTGGCCGCCGTCCTGGCGACCGTCGACGGCCAGGACGGCTCGGCGGTCGCGACCGAGCTGGAACAGCTGCGGACCACGGTCGAGCAACGGACGGAAAGCCTGCGCGATCAGGTGTGAGCGACGCCTGGCGGCCGTAGAGTCGGTGACTGTACGCGACCGATCGACCCGTCGCCAGCCGGAAGGAGCTCCGTCGATGGCCAAGCCACCGTTGCCGCAACACCTGGTCGAGATGCTGGGCCGGCCGAACCTGTCGGTGATGGGCACGGTGAGCCCGAGCGGCGCGCCGGTGACCGTCGCCACGTGGTACCTGTGGGATGACGGCCGGGTGCTGCTCAACCTGGACGCCGGGCGCAAGCGGCTGGAGCATCTGCGGGCCGACCCACGGGTGTCACTGACCGTGCTGGACGGCGACTCCTGGTACCGGCATGTCAGCCTGCACGGCAGCGTGACCATCGAGCCGGATCCCGAGCTGACCGGAATCGACCGGCTCGCCCGGCACTACACCGGTGACCGCTACCCGGACCGGGAACGTCCCCGGGTGTCCGCCTGGTTGACCGTGGAGTCCTACCACGCCTGGGGCTTCGACCGCTGAACCTCCGCTCCCAGCGGACCGCCCACCGACGCACGGGTCACAGCCCGTTCAGGTCGGTCGCGGCCGGGCAAATAGAATGGCCCGGAATCAACCGCCGCCGGCCGGTACCCGACGTACCGGCCGTCACCGACCTTGGGAGCAATTCGTGCTGACGATGCAGGACGCGCTGGCCCGCCTCGCGGCGTACTGGGCCGAGCAGGGTTGCCTGACGGTCCAGCCGATGAACACCGAGGTCGGCGCCGGCACGCTGAACCCGGCCACGTTCCTGCGGGTGCTCGGCCCGGAGCCGTGGCGGGTCGCCTACGTCGAGCCGTCGGTGCGCCCGGACGACGCCCGGTACGGCGAGAACCCGAACCGGATCCAGACCCACACCCAGTTCCAGGTGATCCTCAAGCCCGAGCCGGGCGACGCGCAGGAGCTCTACCTCGGCAGCTTGGCCGCGCTGGGCATCGACGTGGCCGCGCACGACGTCCGGTTCGTCGAGGACAACTGGGCCTCGCCGGCGCTGGGCGCCTGGGGGCTGGGCTGGGAGGTCTGGCTGGACGGGTTGGAGATCACCCAGTTCACCTACTTCCAGCAGGCCGGTGGAATCAACCTGGAGGTGCCGTCGGTGGAGATCACCTACGGCATCGAGCGGATCATGATGGCGTTGCAGGGCGTCCGCCACTTCAAGGAGATCGCGTACGCGCCGGGCATCTCCTACGGCGAGATCTTCGGCCCGGGTGAGTACGAGATGTCCCGTTACTACCTCGACGACGCCGACGTCGCCACCAACCGGCAGCTGCTCGACCTGTACGCCGCCGAGGCGCAGCGGATGATCGACGCCGGGCTGCCGGTCCCGGCGCACAGCTTCGTCCTCAAGTGCTCGCAGGCGTTCAACGTGCTGGACGCGCGGGGCGCGGTCTCCACCGCCGAGCGGGCCACCGAGTTCGCCCGGATGCGCCGGCTCGCCGGCGAGGTGGCGCAGCTGTGGGTGCGCCGCCGCGACGAGCTGGGCCACCCACTCGGTGTGGTGCCGCCGGCACCGGCCGGGCAGGCCGACGGGGCAGCCGCACAGCCCGGTGAGTCCGGTCCGGCCCGGCAGCTGGTCTTCGAGATCGGCACCGAGGAGATGCCGCCGTCGGAGGTCCGCTCGGCCCGCCAGCAGGTCGCCAAGCTGGTCGCCGACCGGTTGGCCGCCACCCGGCTGGCGCACGGTGACGTCCGGGTGCTGGCCACCCCGCGCCGGCTGGTCGCTGTCGTCGACGCGGTCGCCGCCCGCGAGCCCGACCACACCCGCACGGTACGCGGCCCGAAGGTCGCCGCCGGGTTCCGCCCGGACGGCACGCCCACCCCGGCTGCGGCGGGCTTCGCCCGTTCCCAGGGGGTCGAGGTGACCGACCTGGCCCGGGTGGAGATCGGCGGCGTACCGCATCTGGCGGTGCTGCGCGACGAGCCCGGCCGCACCGCGGCGGAGGTCCTCACCGAGGTGCTCGCCGGGGTGGTCACCGGCCTGCGCTCGGCGAAGAACATGCGGTGGCGGGATCCGCAGTTGGCGTTCACCCGTCCGGTCCGCTGGCTGCTGGCGCTCTGGGGTGACGTGGTGGTGCCGGTCGAGGTGTCCACGTTGGCCGCCGGCCGGACCACCCGGGTGCACCGGACCGCCGCGACGTCGACCGTCGAGGTACCCGACGCGGAGAGCTACCTGGCGACGGTGCGCGACGCCGGCATCGTGGCGGATCCGGACGAACGCCGGGCGATCGTCACCGCCGCCGCCGGTGAGCTGGCCGCCGGCGTCGGCGGTCAGGTCGACCTGACCGCCGAGGCCGGTCTGCTCACCCAGGTGGTCGATCTGATCGAGCAGCCCACGCCGCTGCTCGGCGGGTTCGAGGAGCGCTATCTGGAGCTGCCCGAGGCGGTGCTGGCCACGGTGATGCGCAAGCATCAGCGGTACCTGCCGGTGCGGGACGCGGACGGTGCCCTGTTGCCGCACTTCGTGGCGGTCGCCAACGGCGCGATCGACGTCGACTTGGTACGGGCCGGCAACGAGGCGGTGCTGCGGGCCCGGTACGAGGACGCGGCGTTCTTCTACCGCGCGGACCGGGCGACCCCGCTGGCCGAGCTGCGGTCCCGACTGAACCGGTTGACCTTCACCGACAAGCTGGGGTCGATGGCGGACCGGGCCGACCGGATCGCCGGGCTGGTTGGTGACCTGGCCGAGATGATCGCACTGTCCGATGCGGACCGAACGACCTTGGGCCGCGCGGCCGAGTTGGTCAAGTTCGACCTCGGCTCGCAGATGGTCACCGAGATGACCAGTCTCGCCGGGGTGATGGCCCGTGACTACGCCGAGCACGCCGGGGAGCCGGCGGCGGTCGCGCAGGCGGTGTTCGAGGCCGAGCTGCCGCGCAGTACCGGTGACCAGCTGCCGCAGTCGCTGCCGGGGGCGCTGCTGTCGCTGGCCGACCGGCTGGATCTGGTGACCGGGCTGGCTGCCACGGTCGGCATGCCGACCGGCAGCAGCGACCCGTTCGCGATCCGGCGGGCGGTGCTGGGGCTGTTGGCGGTGCACCGGAGTCAGCCAGGGCTGGCCGGGATCTCGCTGGCCGCCGGGCTGGCGGCTGCCGCCCGGCGGCAGCCGGTGCCGGTCGACGAGGCGGTGCTGGCCGAGATCGTCGAGTTCCTGACCCGCCGGGTGGAGCAACTGCTGACCGAGGAGGGCCAGCCGGTGGACCGGGTCCGCGCGGTGCTGGCGCACGCCGACCGGCCGCAGCTGGTCGACCGGCTGCTGACCCAGCTGGACCGGCTGCTGGCCGACGAGCAGTTCCGGGCACTCGCCGAGGCGCTGCAGCGGGCCCGGCGGATCGTCCCGGCCGACGTGCCCGCCGAGTACGACCCGGCGCTGCTCGCCGAACCGGCCGAGGTGCGGCTGCACGAGGTGGTCAAGCAGGTGCGGGCCGATCTGGACCACAGCGCGGACCTCGACCGGTTCACCGGGATCGCCGGGCAGCTGACCGCGCCGGTGAACGCCTTCTTCGACGACGTCTTCGTGATGGCCGAGGATCCGCAGCTGCGTCAGGCCCGGCTGGGTCTGCTCGCCACGGTCGCGGCGCTCGCCGCCGACGTGCTGGACTGGCCACAGCTGAGGATGTGACCCTCAAGGAACGGTCCGCCACGCGCGGTGGCGGGGCGGTTCGGCCACGCGGCGGGGTCCGCCGGCCGTGCTACCGTCTGTCAGTCCACACTCGGTGTCGACGAGGAAGGCGGGGGCTGGCCATTACGTCTCCGGGAGCCTGCGACACGCACCCGTCCGCCGGTGCCGCCACGGCCGCGCCGCACGGTTGGGTGGACGGGCCTGCCGGGCCGGTCCGCAACGTACCGAATCTGATCACCACGGTCCGGACCGTGGTCGCCGTCGGCCTGGCCGTGCTGGCCGTCGTCGGCGACAGCGCGGTGCTCACCGGCGTCGCGATCGCCTGCTACTGGATCGGTGACATGGCGGACGGTCTGGCCGCCCGGCTGCTGCGGCAGGAGACCCGGTTCGGCGCCGTCTATGACATCGTCTGCGACCGGATCTGTTGCCTGGCGGTCGCCGCCGCGCTGATCCCGCTGCTGCCGTCGATGGGCGTGCCGCTGGGCATCTTCGTCGTGCAGTTCGTCGTGGTGGACCTGGTGTTGAGCCTGAGTTTCCTGCGGTGGCCGCTGCTGAGCCCGAACTACTTCCATCTTGTGCACACCCAGGTGTACCGGTTCAACTGGTCGCCGGTGGCGAAGGCGTTGAACACCGGCGGCCTGGTGCTGCTGGTGGTGCTGGCACCGTCGCCGGTGCTTCCGGTGGCTTTCACCTTGGCGATCGCTGCGGTGAAGCTCGCTTCGCTCGTCGTGGTGGCCCGGATCCCGCTCGCTGTCGACCTTCCGGGTCTGCGCGCCGCCTCCTCGTGATCGCGGTCCTGCTGGCCACCGTCGCGGTGGGTGCGTTGTCGGCGGTGTCGCCGGTGACTCCGATCGAGCCGTACCTGATCGCGTTGACCGCCACCACGTCCCATCAGCCGGTCGCGTTGGGCGTCGCTGCGGCGCTCGGTCAGACCGCCGCCAAGCTCGCCATGTTCCTGGCGTCGCGGGGGGTGATCCAGTCGCCGTGGCTGCGCCGGTGGCTGGCCAAGCGGACCGCGCCGAAGGCGGCGGCCACGACCAGCGCGGTAGCGGCCGACGGCACGCCGCCGGCGGACCCGACGGCGGCGGACCCGACGGCGGCGGACGGCAGGTCGCGGGCCGGATGGTTCCGCCGGATCGGTCCGGCGATCGGCGACCGGCTGCCGCAGGGGCTGCGCAGCAGGTTGTCCGGCTGGGCGGGCTGGGTGGCCCGGGAGCACCGCCGACTGTACGAGCCGGCGTTAGTCGTACCGACCCTGTTCGCGAGCAGCGTGATCGGCGTGCCTCCGCTGCTGGTCACGACGGTGGTGGCCGGTGGCACCCGGATGCCGGCCAGCGTGTTCACAGTGGTCTGCTTCGTCGGCAGATCGATCCGATTCGTCGCACTTGCGATGGTTCCGAGCTGGTTCACCGGCTGAGCGTTTATCAAACCGTTACACGCATAGCCCTTGCCGGAAACAGAGCCGGCAGTCCCTAATTTGTCCAACGGCTTAACAAAACCTCGGTGACCGCGTCGTGGCAGCGCGTTCACCGGGCCAGACGGGACGGCCATCGGCGGGTCGGCCCACCCGACAGTGTGTTCACCAGGACTAGGAGACCACGTGTCCCGAACCCGCCGACGCCATGTTCAACGTGGCCCGCTAACCGCTGCAATACTTTCGCTCTCCATGTTGTCTACTGCCCTGCTCGGTGCCCCCGCCGCGCAGGCCGCACCGGGCACTCCGGGCAACCCGGTCGATCCGGCCCCCGCCGTGCAGGCCGGCCCGGGCGATTTCGAGGCGGCCGCCGACGAGCCGTACTCAGTGCTCGTCTTCTCAAAGACCGCTGGCTTCCGGCACGGCTCCATCCCGGCTGGCATCGCCGCGATCGAGCAGCTCGGTGCCGACAACGGCTTCACCGTCGACACCACCGAGGACGGCGCCGACTTCACCGACGCCAACCTGGCCAACTACCGGGCGGTCATCTGGCTGTCCACCACCGGTGACGTCCTCGACACCAACCAGCAGGCCGCCTTCGAACGCTACGTCCAGGCCGGTGGCGGGTACGTCGGCATCCACGCCGCCTCCGACACCGAGTACAGCTGGCCCTGGTACGGCGAACTGGTCGGTGCCTACTTCTCCGGCCACCCGGCCAACCAGAACGCCGTGGTCAAGGTCGAGGACCCGGCCCACCCGTCCACCGACGGACTGCCCGCCGAATGGACCCGCTACGACGAGTGGTACAACTTCCAGACCAACCCGCGCGGCGACGTGCACGTGCTGGCCAGCCTGGACGAGACCAGCTACACCCCCGGTGCCGGCGCGATGGGTGCCGACCACCCGATCGCCTGGTGCAGCGACTACGACGGCGGCCGGGCCTGGTACACCGGCGGCGGCCACACCGACGAGTCGTTCGCCGAGCCGGAGTTCCTCGACCACCTGCTCGGCGGCATCCAGTCCGCCGCCGGGGCCGTCGACTCCGACTGCGGCGCCTCGCTGACCGAGAGCTTCGAGAAGATCACCCTGGACAACAACACCAGCAACCCGATGGAGCTGGACATCGCCCCGGACGGGCGGGTCTTCTACATCGAGCGTGACGGCCGGGTGCAGATCGTCAAGCCGGACACCGGCAACACGGTCACCGCGATCGACCTCGACGTGTTCACCGGCAACGAGGACGGCCTGATCGGTATCCGGCTCGACCCGGACTTCGCCGACAACGGCTGGGTGTACCTCTACTACGCCCCCAACGACGGCGTGGCCCGCAACCTGCTGTCCCGGTTCACCGTGGTCGGCGACAGCATCGACCCGGCCAGCGAGAAGGCCGTGCTGCAGGTCGACACGCAGCGCAACACCTGCTGCCACGCCGGCGGCACCATGACCTTCGACAGCCAGGGCAACCTCTACCTGGCGACCGGGGACAACACCAACCCGTTCGAGTCGAGCGCCTACACCCCGATCGACGAGCGGGCCGGGCGGCAGGACTACGACGCGCAGCGTACCTCCGGCAACACCAACGACCTGCGCGGCAAGGTGATCCGGATCCACCCGGAGGACGACGGGACGTACACCATCCCGGACGGCAACCTGTTCGCACCGGGCACCGCGCAGACCCGCCCGGAGATCTACGCGATGGGCTTCCGCAACCCGTTCCGGATCGGCGTGGACCTGGCCACCGACACGCTCTTCGTGGCGGACTACGGCCCGGACGCCAACTCGGACAACCCAGACCGGGGTCCCCGGGGCCTGGTCGAGTGGAACATCGTCGACACTCCCGGCAACTACGGCTGGCCGTACTGCACCGGGACGAACGAGGCGTACAACGACTACCAGTTCCCGTCCGGCCCCAGCGGTGCGAAGTTCGACTGCTCGGCGCCGGTGAACGACTCCCCCAACAACACCGGCCTGACCGAGTTGCCGCCGGCGATCCCCGCCACCGTCGACTACGGCTACAGCGGTGACCCGCGCTACCCCGAGATCGGTGGCGGTGGTGCGCCGATGGGCGGACCGGTCTACCGCTACGACACCGAGCTTGCCTCGGACCGCAAGTGGCCGGCGTACTACGACGGCAAGGCGCTGCTGGGCGAGTGGAACCAGTCGAAGATGTACTCCATGCAGGTGTCCGCTGACGGCACCGAGCTGGTGGACATCAACCAGTTGCTGACCGGGATGAGCTTCGTCCGCCCGATGGACTTCGAGTTCGGCCCCGACGGCGCCCTGTACCTGATCGAATGGGGCAGCGGCTTCGGCGGCAACAACGACGACTCGGGGGTCTACCGGATCGACTACATCGCCGGTAGCCGGGCACCGATCGCGGAGGCCAGCGCCACCCCGACCTCCGGCCAGGCACCGCTGACCGTGCAGTTCTCCAGCGCGGGCTCGCGCGACCCGGACGGCGGCACGCTGACCTACGCCTGGGCGTTCGGTGACGGCGGGACCTCCACCGAGGCCAACCCGACCCACACCTACACCGAGGCCGGCAACTACACCGCGCAGTTGACCGTGACCAACCCCAACGAGCGCACGGCGGTTGCCAACGTACCGGTGACAGTCGGTAACACCGCACCGACGGTGACCATCGACTTCCCGCCGGCCGGCGGCTTCTTCAACTGGGGCGACCAGGTCGAGTACACGATCACCGTGACCGACCCGGAGGACGGCGAGATCGACTGTGACCGGGTGGAGCTGCAGGTGCTGCTCGGCCACGACGAGCACGCCCACCCGTTGGAGCAGCACACCGGCTGCTCCGGCACGGTGCAGACCCAGCTCGCCGCCGGCCACGGCGCCGAGGCGAACGTCTTCGGCGTGTTCGAGGCCACCTACACCGACGACGGCGGTGTAGGCGGTGCCGCACCGCTGACCGGCCGGGCGATCGAGCTGCTGCAGCCCAAGCGCAAGCAGGCTGAGTACTTCAGCTCGACCGGACGGGTGGACGGCGCCACCGGCGACGACGACCCGGGTGTGCAGATCGAGACCACCAGCGACCCGGCCGGTGGCGGCGAGAACATCGGCTTCATCGAGGACGGCGACTGGTGGTCGGTCGACCCGGCCAACCTGACCAACGTCGACTCGATCCGGTTCCGGGTCGCGTCGGCGACGGCCGGCGGCCGGATCGAGGTCCGCGCCGACGCCGTCGACGGTCCGGTGGTCGCCTCCGCTGACATCGCGGGTACCGGCGACTGGCAGACCTGGACCGACGTGACCGCGCCGGTCACCGGCGGTGCCGACGCGGCGGTGCTGTACTTCGTCGCCCGGGACCCGGGTGGCGGCGCCGATTCGCTGTTCAACGTCAACTGGATGGACTTCCTCGGCCGAGGCGTCACCGAGAACGCGCCGCCGCAGGTCAGCGTCACCGCGACGCCGACGTCCGGCACCGCGCCGCTCACCGTGGCGTTCGACGGCACGGCCACCGACGCCGAGGACGACACCCCGTTGACGTACGCCTGGGACTTCGGTGACGGCGCTACCGCCGACACCCTGGACGCCAGCCACACGTACACCGCACCGGGCACCTTCGTCGCCACCCTGGTGGTGACCGACGCCCGGGGCGCGACGGCATCGGCGTACGTGTCGGTGCGGGTCGAGGCGCCGAACACGTCCTGCTTCGGGGCGCGGTCGGACGAATTCCTCGGCAACGAACTGGACCGCGACCGGTGGACAGTGGTCCGGGAGAGCCAGGTGTACTCGGTGGCCGACGGCACGCTGCTGCTGCCGACCGGCGTCGGTGACCTGTACGGCGACCGCAACGACGCCACCAACCTGGTCCTGCAGCCCGCGCCGGACGGCGCCTGGCAGGCCACCACCAAGGTGACGTTGCCGGTGACCGCCAACTACCAGCAGGCTGGTCTGCTGGTCTACGGCGACGACGACAACTACGCCAAGGTGGATCTGCTGTACAACGGCAGTCGCCGGGTGGAGTTCATCCGGGAGACCGCCGGCACCCCGCGCAACGAGGGTGCCGACGCCACCGACGCGCCCACAGGTGACACCATCTACCTGCGGGTGACCAGCGACGGGACGAACCTGACGGCGGCCATGTCGGCCGACGGGCAGACCTTCACCCCGGTCGGCCGCGAGGCCGCGCTGGACGGCATCGAGAACCCGCAGTTCGGCGTGTTCGCGCTCAACGGTGGGACCGAGGCCCCGGTGGTCGACGCGGCCTTCGACTGGTTCCAGGTGACGCCGGATGAGCCGGCCGGGCCGGTCGAGCCGTCCGACGAGTTCGACGGCGACGCGCTGGACGTGTGCCGCTGGGACGCCATCGTCCGTGAGGACGCGGCGGCCTACCGGGTCGCCGACGGGTCGCTGTTCATCGACGTGCCCAACGGCGACATCTACACCGGTGACAACACCGGGCCGACGAACTTCATCCTGCAGACCGCGCCCGAGGGCGACTGGACGATCGAGACGAAGATCGACGGCAGCCTGCTGAACGAGCAGTACCAGCAGGCCGGGCTGCTTGTCTACGCCGACGACGACAACTACCTGAAGTTGGACTTCGTCACCGACAACGCGGCCGGTTCGGCGGTCAGCCGGCGGATCGAGTTCCGCAGCGAGATCGACGCGGTGGTGCAGGACCCGCAGCCGGGGGCCACCGGTTTGACCTCGGGTGTGTGGTACCTGCGGGTGTCCCGTACCGGTGACGTCTTCACCGCCGCGTACTCGGCGGACGGCACCGACTGGACGGAGTTCGAGTCGCTGACCAGCGCGGTCGTCGGGGCCACCCCGAAGATCGGCGTGTTCACCCTCGGCGCCAACCAGACGGAGTCGAAGACCGCGTCGTTCGACTACTTCCGGTTGACCACCGAGGTGTCGGAGGAGGACACCACGGCGCCGGTGACCGAGGCCGAGGTCGTCGGGACCGGCGAGCCGGCTGGTCCGGTCGAGGGCTGGTACCCAGGGCCGGTCGCGGTCACCCTGACCGCCACCGACGAAGATGGTGGCAGCGGGGTGGCGGGTACCGAGTACTCGCTCGACGACGAGACCGGGTGGACGGCGTACACCGAACCGGTGGCGGTGAGCGGGGACGGCAGCCACGAGCTGCGGTTCCGGTCCACCGACGCGGCCGGCAACGTGGAGCAGACCCAGTCGGTCACCTTCCAGATCGACGCCACGGCGCCGGTCAGCTCGGCGGAGTTCGCCCCGGCGAACGACAACGGCTGGCACGACGGCACCATCCCGGTGGTGCTCTCGTCCGTCGATGACGGTTCCGGGGTCGAGCTGCTGGAATGGTCGCTCGACGGCGGTGACTGGACGCCGTACGACGAGCCGGTCGAGGTGACCGGCGACGGTGACCACGAGCTGCTCTACCGGGCCACCGACCTCGCCGGCAACGTCGAGGCGCTCAAGTCGGCCGTGGTGAAGATCGACGGCAGCAAGCCGACCCTGCTGATCTCCGGGCTGGCCGACGGCCAGCTGTACGGCGACAGCCAGGACGTACGGGTGTCGTGGCAGGCGGTCGACCCGACCTCCGGCATCGACACCGTCGTCGGCACGCTGGACGGGCAACCGTACGCGAACGACACCCTGCAGGTGATGTACGACCTGCCGCTCGGCCTGCACGAGCTGACCGTGACCGCGACCGACAAGGCGGGTAACGACACCACCTCGACGGTCCGGTTCTTCGTCACCACGTCGTTCCGGGACATGCAGAACCTGATCGACAGGTTCAACGCGACCGGACGGTTGTCCAACAAGGCGGACCGTAAGCTGTCCAACAAGCTGGACGCGGCGCGGCTGTCGGAAGCACAGGGCAAGGACAAGCGGGCTACGCAGCAGCTGACCGCGTTCAAGGCCCTGGCCGCCGACCCGGAGCTGGTCACCGACACCGACGTGCGGGACACCCTGATCCGCGACGCCGACGCCATGATCGAACGGCTCGGTGGTACGGCGAGCGCGGCCGGGGTGAAGGCGAACGGCGGCAAGCCGGTCACCGGTGCCGGTCGGCTGGCGGAGGACCCCACCCGGATCGATCCCGACCAGCAACTCTGACCCGCGGTGGCCTCGCCCGGTCCTCGGTGCCGGGCGGGGCCACCGCCCCATCGGCGGGTCACCGACCCGTCGACGAGACAGGAAAGGAAGACACCATGCGTCGTACGCGTGGATCGGCCGCCGTTCTGTTCGGCCTGTTGCTGGCGGTGCTGCCGGCGGCCGGTCCCGCGCAGGCGCACAACGGCAAACTCGACCTGGAGGTGGCCGGCGACGGCGCCACCGGGGTGACCGTGCAGGCCTTCCATGACGATGGTCACCGGCTGGACCTACCGGTCCAGCTGGTGCTGACCGCCACCGCCGACGGCGGGCGGACGGTCGGCCCGCTGCAGCTCGAACCAGCCGGTGAAGGGCAGGGTTTCTACGCCAGCGGCCCGGTGCTCAGCCCAGGCGACTGGCAGGTGACGGTGAGCGCTCCAGCGCCGTACGACAGTGCGGCGACGGTCGAGGTACAGGCGGTGGAGGGTCAGGCACCGCCGGTCGCCGATCTGGCGGCCGAGGCGGCCGAGGACGAGTCCGGCGGTACGGCCGGGGCCGGCTGGTGGCGTTGGGCATGGCCGGTCGGTCTCGCCGCACTGGCGTTGGCCGCCCTGGCGGTGGCCGTGCGGCGGCCACGGTCCAGACAACCCTGACAGCCGACGCAGCCAGAGCACTGACGGCGACGGGGCCAGCCGAGGTCGGCTGGCCCCGTCGCCGTCTGGTCAGGTGCCGGGTTCCGCGCACGACCCTGGACATGGCTACACTGTGGAGACTACGGTCTGGATTGGACGACACGACCAATCAGGCTGGAGGGCCGGTGCGCCAACCCACGGTTCGGTACCACAACGCGATCATGGACAGCGCCCGATGGGAAGGGTTCCCCTTCCGCGACGGCGACATCGTGATCTCGACACCCGCCAAGTGCGGCACGACGTGGACCCAGACGATCTGCGCTCTGTTGATCTTTCAGACGCCGGAGCTGCCCCGCCCGCTGGACGACATCACGGTCTGGCCCGACATGAAGACGCGCAGCCAGGCCGACGTGTTCGCGTTCTACGAGGCGCAGCAGCACCGGCGCGTCATCAAGACCCACACCCCGTTCGACGGCCTGCCGATCCACGACGGGGTCACCTACCTCGCGGTCGGCCGGGACCCGCGTGACGTCGCCCTGTCCTGGGACGCCCACTTTCAGAACACCGACTACGACGTGGTCCTGAAGCTGCGCGACGAGGCGGTCGGCAACGACGACCTGACCGGCGAGCTCACCGACGACGCGCCACCGCAGCTGGAATCCGAGTACGACCGGTTCTGGGCTTGGATGGAACACCCCGACGTGCAGATCGGCCTGCCGTCGATGCTGCACCACATGTCGGGTTTCTGGGCGGAGCGTGAGCGGTCAAACGTCCTGCTGCTGCACTACGACGAGCTGAAGGCCGACCTGGCGGGCCAGATGCGGGCGATCGCCAAACAGCTCGACATCGAGGTGCCCGAACAGCGGTGGCCGGAGCTGGTGCGGGCGGCCACCTTCGACTCCATGCGTAACCGCGCCAAGGAGTTCGCCCCCGTCCTGGCGATGTGGCGGGACCCGAAGCAGTTCTTCAACCGGGGTGTCACCGGCCAGTGGCGTGACCTGCTCGACGACGACGACCTGCGGCGCTACGAGGAGCAGGTGGCCAAGCTCGCCGTACCGGAGCTGGTCGACTGGCTGCACCGCGGCCCGATCACCACCGCGACGCCGGCGGGCCACTGAGCGTCCCGGCACCTGGCGCCTCGGCCGGACAGCTGGTCACGACGTCGCTTCGGCGGCGGTGAGGGCTGCCCGGCCGAGCGCGGTGAGCTGCGCGTCGGTCGGTGTGACGGTGCCGGCGATCGCCACGTCGACCGCCCAGCCGTGCGGGCCGGCCAGAATGACGCCCTGGTAGACGTTGCGGTGGGCCTCGACACCGAGCCCGGGAAACTCGCCTGCGCCGTACTCGTCGAGCAGGTCGTTGTCGACGGCGTCGCGAAAGTTCGGGGTGGTGCCGAAGCGGATCGTGACGCTGCGGGTACCGCTGTCGTTCTCCCAGGTGCAGGAGACGTTCACCGCGCTACCGAACGGCGGGTTGAACGCGCGGACCGCCACCGGGCCACCCAGCACGTCGACCACCGGAGCCTCGTCGACCGCGCCGCACAGGGTCTGCTCGTCCGGCAGGTCACCCGAGGAGACGGCACCGTCCGGCGGGCGCGAGCCGGGGCCGGATGGTGTGGCCGCGTCACCGGCGGCCGGTGGTGTGGCCGCGTCACCGCTGTCGTCGGAGCCGCAACCGGCCAGCACCAGCAGCAGCGTCCCCACCACCACGCCGGCCCGGAGCCTCCCCATGCGCACGCCGGACCGCAATGTCCCTGACATCTGACTGCCTCCTGAACTGTCGAGAACCCTCACCGGGGCACGGTCACCGCGTCGGTGACGCCCAACGCGGCCACCGCGTCGATCGCCGGACCGAGCGGAGAGCGACCTCGCCTGGGCCCGTCGACATCGGCCGGCGGGTCGCACAGCCGGACCCGGTCCGCCTGCTCACCGGGGCCGAGCACGCCAGCGAGGTCGAACACGGTCGGGCCGTCGCCGGAGCCGACCCACCGCCACCGGTCAGTGCCGGCGGCGGCCACCCACACCTGGTAGCGGGCGTCGCCCGCGCCGATCTGCACCACACCGAGATCCGGACCCGGGCCGTCGACCAGCGGCGTCGCCGACAGCCGCAGCTGCATCGGGAACTCGCACTCCGTGTCGCCTTCGCCGAGCTGCACGTTGCGCACGTCGCGCGGACCGAGCGCGTCCGCCGGGTCCTTGCCGACCACACCTGCTTCGACAGCGGCTGCCCGGTCGGTCCCGTCCGCCCAGCCACGCACCGGGTAACGGCGGTCCTCGACCTCCAGCAGGTGGTCGTCGTCGGTACGCCCGACGGCCCGTTGCGCCCCGGCCGCGCCGGCGGTGAACGCCGGCTCGCCGGTGGCGGCGACGTCCAACACGCAGCCGGCGAGCAGCGCCGGATCGGTGACGCCGACGTGGCGGCAGAGCGCCATCGCCGCCGCCCGCTGGCGGGCCGGTAGCCCGGCGAGCGTCGTCGGCCCAGCGGGAAAGTCCCGGTCGGTGAAGTCGTCGGTCCCGGTCCCGTCCGGGTACGGCAGCACCGACGTCGCGTCGGTGAGCCGCCAACTGTCGGCGTACCTGCCGTAGATCTCGCCTGCGGACGGTGCCGCCGGGTCGACGACCTGCCCGACGGCGGTCCGCAGGTCGTTGCCGCGGTCGCCGTCGGCGTCGCCGAGCAGGCCGGTCACCGGTCGCCCGCCCGATACCACGGTGACGTCGAGCAACGCCGGGCGTACCACCACGAACACCCGGCCGCCGCCGGGCAGCCCGACCTGTACGGTGCGGCCGGAGCGGATCACCTGCTGGTCGCCGACGGTCCGACGGCCGTCCGGGGCGAGCGGGTCGCCGGCCGACGACGTTCCGGCCGACGGCCCGGCGGCGACCGTGACGGTGACCGAGCCCGCGCCGCTCCCGGGGTGCTCGACCCGGACGACTCCGCCCGGTAGCCGGATCCCGACCGCACCGGTCGTCGACAGCCGGTCGGAGTCCCGGTACGGCCGGTACCGCACCTGCACCTCGGCGTCGTCGTCGGGGAACCGGGCCAGGACGAACTCGCCGACGGCCTGGAAGTCGTAGTCAAGGCCGTCGAAGGTACGCAGGTGCGGGTCGCCCCACGACTGGCCGGTGCCGTCCTGCCCGTCGTAGCAGGTGCCGGTCTGCGCGTCGCGCAACTCGCAGCCATCGGCGGCACCGCCGTCGACCCCGTCGTCGGTTTCCTCGCCAGGTATCGCCGGGTCGTCGCCGCCGAGCAGCAGGATCTCGATCCGGGCCAGGTCGAGCAGGTCGTCGGTGGATCGGGACAGCAGGCGTCCGGCGGCACCGGCGTCGACCCCGGCACCGGTCTGGTCGCCGATCCAGGCGAGCGCCTCCGGCAGCCAGGACGGCATCGAGTCGGAGAGCAGGTCGTTCAGGACCGCGCCGGCGACCACGGCGCCGCCGTACCGCTCCAGGTCCTCGGCGAGCTGGGCGGCGTCGGCGATGTCGTCGGCCGTGGGCGGCTGTCCGGCCCCGGCCACGGCCGCCGCCGCCTCCTCGGCGGTGACCATTACGTCGACGGCGTCGCTGCCGGGCTGGGCGTAGCCGACCGGCACGACGGCCGGCCGGGCCGCAGCGGCCGGCCCGCCAGCGCAGTCGAGGACCAGCCGTACGAGTGGGTCCCAGCCGTCCGGTCCGGCACCGGCGCAGTCGGCCGTGCCGTCGGTCAACGCGGCCTGGTACGCCTCGCCGGCCGCGTTGAGCGCCACCAGCCGACCGGGCGGGTCCACGGTGATCACGTCCAGCACGTCGACGGTGTCGTCGCCGTCGACGTCGAGCACGCTGCCGTAGCGCCCCGGCGACGCGACCAGCACGCCGATCCGCCGCCCGGCCCGGTCGGTGAGCACCTTCGCGGTGCCGGTGCCGGTGCCATCGTCGCCGCCGAGCTTGAGCACGTGCACCGCCGGCTGCGGCAGCGGCATACTGCCGGCGGAGCTCACCTGGTACGCGGTGGGCCGGGTCGCCGGCCCGGGAAGGGCCAGCCGCACGGTGCCCGGCCAGGCGACTCCGTCGCCCCACGGGCCGGAGAAACTGTCCCAGGCGCGCACCCGGTAACCGCCGGCCGGTCCGCTCGGCGCAGCGGTCGGGGCGGGCTCGACCGTCGGAGCGGCGGGCTCGACCGTCACCCCGGCGGGCAGGAAGTCGCTCACCGGTCGGCTGCTGTAGGCGGCCACCGGCCCGGCGACCGGATCGTCGGCCCGGTCGAGCCCGTCGTTGCGGTCGAACCAACCGCAGCCGGCGACGAGCAGAACGCCGACCAGCGCCGGGACGCCACCGGCCGAAACGGCCCATCGGCCGGCTCCCGGCCTGCGCCGACAGGGTGAGGTGACCGGTTCTGACACCCGCTCAGCGTCGTTGGGCCGATCATGGCCGGGCAATACGGCGTTTGACGTACCGTCGTACGGTCTGCTGGTGACCACCGCCGCGACTCCGCCGGTGCCGGACGCGGAGATCCTGCTGGACCTGGTCGACCGGATGATCGACGCCGCCGACCTGGACAGCTACGCGCGGATCGCCTGCGCCGGCATCCGCGAGCTGGTCCCGGCGCTGAGCGTGTCGTACAACGAACTCAATCCGCTCGCCGGCCGGGCGTTCGCGTTGATCGATCCGGATCCAGGTCCGGGCTGGTTCCGCCGCTACCAGCCGCCGTTCGAGAAGCACATGATGGACAACCCGTTGATCCGGCACGCGCTTGCCACCGGTGACACCCGGGTGCTCGGGTGGGGCGACGACGGTCTCGGCACCGTCCACGGCACCACCCTGGACCGAGAGTTCTACCTGCCGAATGGAATCCGCAGCCAGTTGGCCGTCGTACTGCCGGCCCCGCCGGGGGTGCTGGTCGCCATCGGTGTCAACCGCGGCGGCGAGGGCTTCGACCCGACCGACCGTCGGGTGTTCGCGTTGCTGCGGCCGCACCTGGTCCACGCGTACCGGGCGGTGCAGTTGCGGGCCGATCAGGCGATGCTCGGCTCGACGTTGGGCGCGCACGGCTGGGCGGTGGTGCTGGTCGACGACGACGGGCGGGTCATCGCCAGTTCGCCGGGCGCGGTGCAGGCGGCCGCCCGGTACGGACTGGACGTCGCCGACGGGACGCTGCTGCCGGCGGGACCGCTGGCCGGGGTCCGGGCGGTGCTCGCCGGATACGATCCGGCGACACCGGCGACCAGGTCCGCGCCGCATCCGGTCGCCGGGCCGGCCGGCACCCTGGAGGCGGTGGTGGTGCCGAGCGCGGTCGGCCCGCATGTGGTCCTGCTGCGGCCCTGCCCGGGTGGCCCGCAGCGATTGGCCGCGCTCGGTCTGACTCCCCGGCAGTGCCAGGTGGCCGCCGAGCTGGCCGCTGGAGCCACCGGCGAGCAGATCGCCCGCCAGCTCGGCATCGCCCCGGCGACGGTGCGCAAGCATCTGGAAGCGGTGTTCGCCCGGCTGTGCGTCACGCACCGGGCGGCGGCCGTCGCCCGGATTCGGTCCCTCCTCGACGGCGGGCCGACCGGCTGAGTCGTCGGCATTCGCGGGAAGCCGGGCCGCCGCATGTTACGGCTTGACGAACGACATGTTATCGCTCACAGTCTATATCCAAGGACGACGACGCCTGCGGCTCACCGGGCGAGCCCGCCTCGTCGGACCGTGAATCAGGCGTACCGCCAGGGCAAGCGGTGGCCCTGTTAACGCTGACATCTTCCGGCAGACGCCGGTGGATGCGACCCGGTGCGCCGCTTTCAGCTGAACCCAGTCGCTTTGGCCCCTGAAGGAGGATCATGTTTGCCTTTGGCAGATCAGCATTGACCGCGCCACGGTCCCGTCGGCGCGGTTGGCTGCCGCGCGTCGCCATGGCCAGCGCGACCGCGCTGGTGGTCGGCGGCGCGGCCGTCGCGGTGGCGCAGCCACCTGCCGCCGCCGCGACGGTCGACACCAGCGCGTGGTACGTGCTGCTCAACCGCAACAGCGGCAAAGCGTTGGACGTGTACAACCTCGCCACCAACGACGGCGCCCGGATCACCCAGTGGTCCCGCAACAACGGCAACCAGCAGCAGTGGCAGTTCGTCGACTCCGGCGGCGGCTACTACCGGCTGAAGTCCCGCCTGTCCGGCAAGGTCCTCGACGTCTACGAGTGGTCCACCGCCAACGGCGCGGCCATCGTCCAGTGGACCGACCACAACGGCAACAACCAGCAGTGGCGCCTCGCCGACTCCGACGGCGGTCACATCCGGCTGATCAGCCGACACAGCAACAAGGCCCTCGAAGTCCAGGGCGCGTCGACCGCCGACGGCGGCAACATCGTCCAGTACGACGACTGGGGCGGCGCCAACCAGCAGTGGCAGCTTGTCCGGGTCGACGGCGGCGGCAACCCCGACCCCGACCCGACGACCCCGCCGCCGGGTGGCACCTGCAATCTGCCGTCGAGCTACCGCTGGACCTCCACCGGCGCACTCGCCCAACCCCGCTCCGGCTGGGTGTCGTTGAAGGACTTCACCCACGCCCCCTACAACGGCCAACACCTCGTCTACGCCACCAACCACGACTACGGCACCAGCTGGGGCTCGATGAACTTCGGCCTCTTCTCCAACTGGAACCAGATGGGCTCCGCCAGCCAGAACGCCATGCCCTTCTCCGCCGTCGCACCCAGCCTGTTCTACTTCGCCCCGCGCAACGTCTGGGTCCTCGCCTACCAGTGGGGCGGCCCCGCCTTCTCGTACCGGACGTCGACCAACCCCACCAACGTCAACAGCTGGTCCGCCCACCAGACCCTCTTCACCGGCAGCATCAGCAACTCCGGCACCGGACCCATCGACCAAGCGTTGATCGGCGACGACCAGA
>Ga0207774_100236_pt1 | contig 32172 bp, 24 predicted proteins | sample TtaePargueraPR_13_FD_187754 | JGI IMG/M metagenome (GOLD analysis project Ga0207774, IMG submission 187754) | Aerobic enrichment media microbial communities from Bioluminiscent Bay, La Parguera, Puerto Rico - Tt and M2 (2) (SPAdes) | ecosystem: Environmental > Aquatic > Marine > Unclassified ... | reverse complement strand
CAGGCTCCACGGCGAACTCGGCCACATCCCGCCCGCCGAGTACGAAGCGCTACACGCGATGACCCGACCGGTCACCGCAACCCTGAAAACCAGCTAACCAACTCTCCATCAAACCCGGGGCTTGACAATCCGCTTCGGGGACCATCCCCGCGTGCGCGGGGAGCAGGCGAAGCTGGCCGCGCAGGTCGGGGATCCGGCGGGACCATCCCCGCGTGCGCGGGGAGCAGGCGTTCGGCTTCGGCGTCGATCGCCGCGAGCAGGGACCATCCCCGCGTGCGCGGGGAGCAGGGGAACGGCACCGCCCCGGGTGGGTCGGTGCCGGGACCATCCCCGCGTGCGCGGGGAGCAGTTAAGCGTGTCAATTTCCCTTACGGGACAACGGGGGACCATCCCCGCGTGCGCGGGGAGCAGGCCCGCACCCTGCCAGGGGTGCGGGCCGTTGTGGGACCATCCCCGCGTGCGCGGGGAGCAGACTTCCTGACCTGGGCGCTTACGAGGTTACCGGCCGGTTTTCGTTCACTTTCATTCGGAGCTACTCCAGGTCCAACGAGGTGTTGCAGGGCGGATGCAGGCAGGGTACCTGTCTGCATCCGCCAGACGGTGACCTATCGGGTGGGCAGGTGGGTAGTGAAGGTGGCCCACTGGGCAGGGGCGAAGGTCAGGACCGGGCCGGTCGTGTCCTTGCTGTCCCGTACGGCGATGACGTCGGGCAGGTTCGTCGCTACTTCGACACAGTTGCCCACGTTGCCGCTACGACTACTCTTGCGCCACGTGGCGCTGGCCAGGTCGACCACTGGAAAATGCCTCCAATGCTTCCTTGATCATCTCCCTCGACGAGGCTTCGTCAAGGGCTCGCCGGTCGAGATCCGCCCAGACCGTCTCGTAGGCGCGGATCTCGTCAGGCTTGTTCAGGTAGAGCGCGCCGGTCAGGGTGTCGACGTACGCGATGGGCGGCTCGACAGGATCTCGGCTCAGTGGTGCGTTGGGAAAGGTCAGCATGCTGAAGGCGGAGTTCATCCCGCTGTGCGCACCGGTCGAGTAGGGCAGAACACGCACCGACACCGAGAAGCGCGCCGTGACGTCGAGCATGTGCTGCAACTGCTCGACCATCACGTCAACACCACCGACTGGCCGGCGCAGGACCGCCTCGTTGAGGATCACACGGAGATGCGGTGGACGTGGTGCTGATAGGAGTGCCTGCCGTTCGAGTCGGACGCTCACTCGACGCTCGATTTCCTCGTCACTGATAACGCCCTCCGGCATGCGCGTGATCGCCTCCGCGTAGGCACGCGTCTGCAGAAGTCCGGGAACGGCCTCCTGCTCGTACTGCCGGATCATGGCGGCGCTGTCTTCGAGGGAGACGTAGAGGCCGAACCAGGCGGGTAGGGCCGATTCGGTGTAGTCGTGCCACCAGGCACGCCTCGGGGCTTCGCGGGTCTCCCTGGTCATGGTGAGCAGGCGGTGGCGGGTCTCCGGGGAGACCCGGTAGAGGGTGCACATGGCGTCGACGTCGACGTCGCGGAAGCGGATCCGCGAGTCGCCGGCCTCGATGCGCCAGATGGTGGAGGAGCCGCGTTGCAGTGCTTGAGCTGCGGCGTCCTGGCTGATGCCGGCGGACTCCCGCAAGACGGTGAGCCAGCGGCCGATGTGTCGGCGGAGCAGGGTTGTGCCGATGGAGCCGGACAAATCGCTCGCCCCCTTCATCCTCTGTGGTGAGTGTAGTCACCAACGTGGCGGACATTCAACTGCCGAGCGCCTTCACAATCGTGAAGGCGCTCGGCACTGAAATGATTGACCTCGACCAGAGGTTGCCCACGACGATGAGTGCGCATCGCGCCTTGTCTTATGCATGCGGTCCAACTTAGATAACTGATGCCGGTGCTGTCCATAGTCACCCGCCGCAGTCGGGAAACCCCCGTAACCGGCTGCGGCGGGCCCGGCGCATGCGCTCCTGCCCGCACGATTAATTGATCTTCGCTCGGGAGGAAATGAAATGTCCACCGCCCTCGCGTTCATTGCCGCCGGCTTTGTGCTCGGCATTCCGCCGGGTCTGCTGCTGTGCCGACTGCGGCGGCGCTGGTGCCCGGCCTGCGGGCAGACGCTGCGCTGCCCCGACTGCGGCTCCCGGCAGTTCATCACCTTCGACATACGGCCGACGACCGGGCGGCGCTGGTCGCCCCGGGCGCGGTCGGCGACCCGGGCCGCCGGCCGATGACCGTCGAGCATGTGGCGGCGCGGCCGTCGTGGCGGTGCCGGGTGTGCCGGGCGCCGTGGCCGTGTCAGCCGGCGAAGGCGCAACTTGTCGCCGCGTACGACCGGATCGGCCTGTGCATGTACGTGGCCGAACGGTCCGCGGCGGCAGCCCTCGACCTGCCGGGGCTGACCCCGGCGGCGGCGTACGCCCGGTTCCTCGGCTGGGCGCGGGCCGCCACCCGTTCCGAACCCACTGGAGAGACCACGATGGAATCCGAGATGACCGTCCGGGACGCCGACGTGACCGACATCGCCGAGCTGTCGGCGCTGCTCGCCGAGGCGTTCGTGACCAATCCGGTGGCCGGCTGGCTGATCGCCGACGTGTCCAACCGGTACACCACGTTCCTGCCGCTGTTCGACGTCGAGTTGACGCACGGGCTGAGGCACGGCGTCGTGCACGTCGCCGGCAACCGGGAAGGGGTGGCCGTCTGGCAGCCGTACCCGATGCGGTTGACGACGGTGACCGACCACGAGCGGGAGGTGCTCGGCGCGGCCGGCATCTACCGGCGGCGGGTCGCGCACCTGCGGGCGGTGCGTGACGAGCACCGGGCGGCGGCGTTGCGGCTGCCGGTCGGGCCGTCGGCCGACCTCTCCGCGCAGTCGCCGGTGGGGTCGGCCGGGCCGGCTGTCGGGCCGGCCGACGGGTCCGCGCCGGAGCCGGTGGTCGGCCACGAGCTGGTGTACCTGGCGGCGGCGCCGTGGCAGCGCCGCCGCCGCATCGGCGCGGCGCTGCTCGACCACCATCAGCGCACGTTGGACGCCGCCGGGCTGGTCGGGCACACCGTCACCGACGAGGAGTACGCCCGAGACCTGCTGGCGGTGCGCGGTTGGCGCACGCCCGGCCCCCGGCACCTCTCCCCCGGCGGGCCGCCGCTGTGGTCGATGCGCCGCGACCCCGGCACCCGGCCGATTCCGCCTACAGCGGGGTACGGACGATGAAAGTGGCATAGGACGCGTTCGCGCCCCTGCCGATCTCGGCGAGTTTCAGGTACCTGCCGTCGTGGTGCAGGTAGCGGTCCGGGTAGTTGTAGGAGCGCAGTGAGGTGTGCTGCCCGGTCAGTCCGGCGACCGGGCAGAACGTGGCGTCGGCCCGGAACAGGGCGCTGCCGTCGATCCGGTGCAGGAAGAAGCGGAAGTCCTGGTGGCGCAGGTAGTAGCCGGGGAAGTTGACCGACTCCAGGGAGATGCAGCTCGACTTGGCCAGGCCGCGGCGGACCACGAACGCGGCGTCGGCCTTGCTGCGCTGGTCGACCACGTCGACGCGGCCCTCGAACTCGAAGTGCCGCACCCGGCGGCCGGGCAGGTTGACCGGCTCCAGCCCGTACGTCCCGCCGACGGTCAGGGTGAGGTGCGCCGGCGCGGTCGGTTTCGGCTTCGGGTCGGTGGCCGGCGGCGGTGGTGCCGGGGCGCCCGGGGTCGATCCGCCGCCGGGTGCGCCGGTGTCGGGCGTGGCGGTGTGTACGCCGTCGCCGACCGGACCGGCCGGCCCGGCCTGGTCGGTCGGCTCGCCGGTCGGCGGTACGGCCGACGGGTCGGCGGTCGCACCGGGGTCGCCGGTCGGGCCGGTGTCGGCCGGGGAGTTGCCGGGGCCGGCCCCGGTGTCGACGCCGCTCGGGGCTCCGGCGACGAACTCGCCCCGGATCGGTTCCTGCTGGGCGCCCCGGTTGGTGGCCACGGTCGCGGCGATGACAGCGGCGGTGAGCACCGCAACGGCACCGATCGCGGTGCGGCGCTGCGGGATCGCCGGGCGCTCGGCGTGGCTGACCGGTGCGGCGGGCAGGGCGTGAGCACCGGATGCTCTGCCGCCCGGTCCTTTGCTGCCCGGTCCCCCACCGCCGGGTGCTTTACCGCCCGGCGCTTTACCGCCGGCCGCCGCGCCCGTGCCGCCGGTTGCGGTGCCGTCGGTGACCTCGCCGTCGATCGTCGGGGAGGCCGACCAGCTGACCTGGCCGAGCCGGGCGGTGGCCTCGGTGAGCGGGCTCTCCGCCGGTGGCCTGGGCCAACGTGGGTTGGCGCGAGCCCGCCGGGACAACTCGCTTCCTGGGGTCTGTTCGCCCTCGGACGTCAGCCAGCGCCCGACGCGCAGCGGATCCTGCTGGGTGTCCTCGTCGGACATCGCGGTCCTCCCACTTTCCGGATCACAGACTGTTCCGGTTTTGTCACTGCATCGCGGCGCATACATTCTCATTTCGCCCCTGGGCTGCGCCAGTACCCGGAGCCACTGAGTTGATCTCTTTTCGGTGTTCGCCGGGTTCGTTGCCGGTCTCGGTTACCGTTACGAGGGTGACCGGTCGACTCACGGTAGCGAAGTCGATCAGGTCGGTCCCCGCAAGTGAACGGGCGACCACGATCAGTAGAGTGGGGACGTGCCTCTGTGGATCGCAGCGACGTGGGGACTGGTCGGCAGCGTAGTCGCCGAAGCGCTCAATCTCTACGCCATGATGCGCCCGACCACCGAGTCGAAGGGGCGTTGGCAGTGGCCGTGGCGCACCCGGGCGGACCAGCCCATCATCATCTTCGCCGTCACGCTGCGGGCCGTCGCGGGCACCGGCCTGGCCGCCGCCGCAGCGGCTGGTGGGGTGGCCACCACGGCGTTCGCGACGTTCGTCTTCGGCGTCGCCGCGCCGCTGTTCATCGCCCGGATGTTCGACCAGGTCCGGGTGGTGGACCGGGGCACGCCGCCGCCGTCGATCACGCACCGCTCTGCCGCAGACCCCGATTCACCTGTACGGGAGCCTGGCGATGAAAGCCCGTGACGGTTTCCTGTCCCGGCTGGTCGCGGCGCTGGCCGCCCGACCGGCCGAGACCACGACGTCGGTGCCGCTGCCGGCGCGGACCAGGCTGGCGGCGGCGCTCGCCGCCCGGCCGGTGGTCGGGCAGCCAATCGACCGGCCCGCCGACAGTGCCGTCGTCGGCACGGCGGCCGGGGCGGTGTCCGCCGGGGACAAGCTGACCGGCCAGGTCAAGCTGGTCGTCGCGGAGCTGTTGAAGACCACCGTGGACCAGCTGCTGCTGGACTCCGACGGTGACATCGGCATCCGCGCCGGTTCGGCGATGATCCTGGTACGCGCCCAGGAGGACCCGCCGCTGGTGGAGGTCTTCTCGCCGTTGCTGACCGGGGTGCAGCCGTCCGAGGCGCTGCTGCGGCGGCTGACCGACCTGACCGTGACGATGCCGGTCGGCCGGATCTACTGCACCGGCGACACGGTGTGGGCGTCGATCCCGGTGCTCGGCGTCGACTTCCAGCCCACCCATCTGCTGCTGGCGATCCGGGCCATGCTGCGCCTCGCCGACGACCTCGACGACCGGCTGCAGCAGGAGTTCGGCGGCAGCCGGGCGGCCGGGCCGGAGTCACCGGGCCTGGCGGCGCTGCCCGACCCGACCGGCTACCTGCGGGACCTGGCGGCGGCCGGTGAGTCGCCGGCCGGGCGGATCCTGGTCGACCTGCTCGCTGACCGGGGCCACCTGGACCAGCTGCGGACCCTGGCGGCCAGCGGTGACTGGCATGCGGCGTCCCGGCTGGCGACCCTGCTGTACGCGCAGGGCGAGCAGGCCGAGGCGGAGCACTTCTGGCGGCTGGCGGCCGACAAGGGCGAGCCGTCGGCGCGGACCGAGTTGGCGACGGTACTGGCCGGGCGGGGCGACGTCGACGAGGCGATCGCGTTGCTGCAGGCCGGGGTGGCCGCCGACGACTGGCACGGGGTGGGTCTGCTGGTGACCCTGCTGGCCCGGCAGGGCCGCGTCGACGAGGCGGTGGCGTTGCTGCGCGACCGGGCAGGCTGAGCCCGGCCGGCTCGACGTCGAGCCGGCCAGGCGTTACCGGGCCCGCCGACGGAGCAGCCAGCCGGCGAGCAGCAGCACGAGCAGTCCCCCGCCGCCGGCGGCGACCCCGGCCAGCAGCGGCCCGCTGCCCCGGTCGTCCGACCCGGCGGCGGCCGTGTCGGCCGTACCGCCATCGCGATCGGCGGAGTCGGCCGGCTCGGCCGCCGCAGCGCCTGGTGCCGGCAGCACCGCGCGGGCGCAGTCGGCCGGGTCGGCGCTGTCGGTGCCGCCGTCAACGACCTCGAAGTAGAACTTGCCGCTGATCTCGTGTCCGTCGGCCGACGTCGCCTCGTAGGCGAGCGTGTGCACGCCGGTGGTCAGCGGGTCGACGGTGGCGCACAGGGTCTTCGCGTTGACCACGATCGCCTCCCCCACCGCGACGGTGGTGTCGTCGGGGCCGGTGACAGTGATCCGCCGTTCGCCGGTGCCGGCCAGCGGGCCGAAGGTCAACGCGATGGTCGCCACGCCGGGGGCGACCTCGTCGCCCGGCCCGGGGGCGGCGGCGACCAGCTCGGTGTGTGCCCACGCGGGAGCGGCGAACGCGACCGCCGCCACCCCCGCGCAGGCCAGGGCCGTGACGCGGCTCAGAAGTCGGCGCATGCCAGCCGGTTGTCCATGGCTTCCATCGGGTGGATGACCACCGACTTGGCGGCGTCGCCGACCTGCTGCTCGTTGGTGACGGTCGCGGTGCCGGTGCCGTCGGTGGCGGCGGTGAAGCCCAGGTGGACCTCGTTGGGCGGGGTCTCCGGGCCGCTCTCGTCGAACTTGAAGTGCGGTCCGCCGTTGTCGGCGGCGCACTCCTGGGCGTGCAGGTGGCCCATGTACTGCGCGCCGGGCTCCAGCCCGGTCATGGTGACGGTGACCGTCGTACCGTCGTCGGTCTGCGCCAGCCAGGCGGTCCCGGCGGCGTCGTCGGTACCCGGTGGCCGGGTGTCGAGCAGGGCGAACGTGGCCTCCACCGCGCCGTCGATCTGGTCGGCCGGGGTGGCGGACGGGTCGTTCATCATCCCGTCCATGCCGTCCATCCCGTCGGAGTCCATGTTGTCGGACATCGCGGAGGCCGTCGCCGACGGCTCCGGGGTCGGGTCGGCGGCGTCGGTGGTGCCGGACGAGTCGTCGCCGCAGCCGGCGAGGACGCCGACCGCCGCGAAGCCGACCACCGCGACAGCGGTACGCCAGCGGTCCGATCCGTTGATCTTCACGTGTCGTGTTCTCCCTGTTCGGATACGAAGGCAGGCCGGCCGCCGGGACCGCCCGGTTGCCGGCACATGTCTGACCGTTCGGGCGGTCCGTGCGTTTCTTGGGCCGTCCCTGTGTTGAGTCGGACGCGCCCACGCGGAAGTTCCCGCGAGATCGACTCCGTAGTGTCAGGGTTGTGACGCCGTCGGCTTACTCCTGATCACGGCACCGGCCCCGGGCCGGCCCCCAGATACTCGGTGGTGCTGCAGAGGACGTGATGCCGCAGGTGCATCTTGATGCATCTCCGGCATCAGACTCGACCCGCACCTCGACCCGAAGCGGTAGCGTTGCGCACAAGGACCGAAGCGCACCGTCACCGGCGGCCGAATATCGACGACAGCCCGTACCGCTACCGTGCTGGTGCCGCTACCGGTGGTCGGCGGAGGAGTTCTGGTCGCCGACGCCGGGGGTGGTCTCGACCGCCTCGGGGTCGGACAGGTTGACCCGCTGCAGCGGGGCCGACGGGTGCGACGTACCGCTGTCGTGACCGCCGACCTCGGCGCGGACCCGGGGCCGCGACTGCGGGTGCTGCTCCTGCACCCAGGCGACCAGCTGCTCCCGGACCAGACACCTCAGGTCCCACAACGCGGACGAGTTGGCGGCCGAAACGAGCGCGCGGGTCCGGATGTTGCCGCCGGTGGCCCCGGTCACCTGAAGCCCGCAGACCCGACCGTCCCACAGCGGCGCGGCCGCCTCCGACTCGACGATGCGGCGCAGTTCCTGACGCATCGCCTCGACCGGCAGGCTCCAGTCGACGTCGATCTCGGCGGTGCCGAGCACCGACGACGCGGTCCGGGTCCAGTTCTGGAACGGCGTGGTGGTGAAGTAGTTCGACGGCAGGATCAGCCGGCGCTCGTCCCAGATCTTCACCACCACGTAGCCGAGGGTCATCTCCTCGATGCGGCCCCATTCGCCCTCGACTACGACCACGTCGTCGAGGCGTAGCGCGTCGCCGAAGGCGAGCTGCAGGCCGGCGAAGATGTTACCGAGGGTGCTCTGCGCGGCGAGCGCGGCGACCACGCCGACCAGGCCGGCGGAGGCCAGCACGCTGGCCCCGGCGGCGCGGGCCCCGGGGAAGGTGATCAGCATCGCGCCGACGGTGAGTACGCCGACGACGGCGAACGCGACCCGGCGGATCACGGTGATCTGGGTGTGCGCGCGGCGGGCGGCGAGATTGTCGTTGACGTCGATCGGGAAACGGCGCAGCGCGGTGTCGGCGGCCAGCCCGAGCAGGGTGGCGACCAGCCAGCCGCCGGTGGCGATGGTGGCCAGCAGGATCGCGTGCTGCACCGGCTCGTGCCAGCCGTTGGTAGTGGCGATCGGGATGGTGAAGCGGGCGGCGAGCAGCGCGGCGATGATCGCTGTCGGCCAGAAGGCGCGCCGGGAGATGTCGGTGAGCAGCGTGGAGCGGCGGCCCGCGAAGCGGAGGATGCGGTAGACGACGGTGACGGCAAGGGCCGCCGCAGCCGCCGATCCGATCACGATCGCGGCGCTGACCAGGGCGTCGGACACGTCCGACATCTCCTTCCCATCGGTTTGTCGGCAGCGGCCAGCTAATCACATCGACCGGTGCCGGCCGAGGACCGGTCGACGTCGCGCAGCGTGACCAACGGCGCGGACCAGCCACGCAGACCGGCCAGGAACGGTACGGACCGGGCCAGCACCACCCCGACCAGCCCGTCCCGGCTCGTCTGCTGGTCGTACCGGTCACCCAGCTCGGCGGCGAGCCGCGACTGCAGGCGCCGCAGCATCTGGTCGGCGTCGTCGGAGGGGGCGCCGCCGGGGTTGGTGTCGCCCGGGTCGGTGGCACCACCGCCGGTGCGGGGCACCGTGCGGTCCAGGTAGCGGCGGGCGATCGTGTCCTGGGTGCGCAGCAACGCGTACGCCAGCTCTTCGGCCCGTGGTCCGAGACCACGCCAGGTGGCGCAGCGGGCGGTGAGCAGCGCGGCGACCGTCGCCTCGATGACATGTTCCAGGGCCGGTTCGAGGTCGTAGTCCGGCCGCCGCGGCCGGTAGGTGAGCGCCACCAGCGGGTACCGCCGGACGGTGTCCTCGATCGCGCGCAGGTCGGCCGCCCAGTCCGCGCAGCGCTGCCGGGTGATGTCGACCCCCTCGGCGGTCAGGCTACGGACGATCAGCCCGACGCCGTCGCTGCCGTGGACCTGGTCGTGCACGGCGAGCGCGAACCGATTCCGGACCGTCAGCCCGGTGATCAGTTCGATCAGGTACGTCGCCAGCGCGGCGAACAGCGCGAAGCCGAGCGCCGCGACACACACCGCGAGAAGTTTCTGCGCCGGAGTGTCCGGGGTGAGGTCGCCGTAGCCGAGCACCGTGAGGGTGCCGGCGGAGAAGTACAGGGCGTCGTCGAAACCGGTCGGGCCGTAGCCGGCGACCCGGTGGTAGCCGTCCAGGTGCGGCCACACCACCAACGCGACGCCGACCACCAGCGGCACGATCCAGGCCAGGAAGGTGCCGGTCACCAGCACCGGCCCGGCCCAGACCAGCAGCGTACGCTCGGGCCGGCGGCGCCGGTTGGCGGCGAAGGACGACAGCCGCCACACCGAGCGCCGGACCGCGCCGGCGACCGGGCCCTCCGCGTCCGGGTGCAGGATCGTCAACCAGACGTCGACCACCACCACGGCGATCAACGCGCCACCCGGCACCGCCCACAGCCACATCATGGGCGCAGGTATACCCCGTTTACCGGCTGGTCGACTGCACCACCTCGAACTCGAGCAGGCTGGCGCCGGTCGCCACCGGCGGGCGGGGACGCTCGCCGTCCCCGCCCGCGTGGGCCTGCCGGGCCGGGCCGGCCGCCCACGCCTGGTAGGCCTCCTCGCTCTCCCACCGGGTGTAGACGAAGTAGCGGCCCTCCCCCGCGACCGGGCGCAGCAGCTCGAACGCCAGGAACCCAGGCGCGTTCTCCACCGCCCCCTGGCGGGCGGCGAACCGTCGCTCCAGCTCGTCGCCGGCGCCGTCGGGGACCTCGATCGCGTTGATCTTCACGACTGCCATGTGGACAGCCTAGTCGGGGGTGGGCGCGGTCAGCCCTGCTTGGCCCAGTCGCCCAGCGACCAGTCCCGTACCTCGGGCATGTCCTCCAGGTGCTCCACCACGTACGCCTCGTGCTTGGCGAGCTGCTGCTCGCACCAAACCTTCAGGTCGGCGGCGCCGCGCGGCAGCCGCCGGGCGTTGTTGATCGCGTCCATCACCAGGTGGTAGCGCGACGCCCGGTTGCGGACCGTCATGTCGAACGGCGTGGTGGTGGTGCCCTCCTCGATGAAGCCCCGCACCCGGAACCGGTCGGCGTCCGGGCGGCCGTGCACCAGTTGGTGGATGGCACCCGGGTAGCCGTGGAAGGCGAACACCACGTCGACCGAGTCGGTGAACAGCTCGGAGAACATCGTCTCGCTCATGCCGTGCGGGTGGTCCTTGGGCCGGGGCAGCCGCATCAGGTTGACCACGTTGACCACCCGGACCTTCATGCCGGGCAGCCGCTGCCGGAGGATCTGCGCGGCGGCGACGGTCTCCATGGTGACCACGTCACCGGCGCAGGCCAGCACGATGTCCGGCTCGGAGCTGCCGTCGTCGGTGCCGGCCCACTCCCAGATGTCCGCACCCTTGGCGCAGTGCTCGACCGCCTCGTCCATGGTCAGCCACTGCAGCTGCGGCTGCTTGTCGATGACGATCAGGTTCACGTACGACTTGGACCGCAGGCAGTGGTCGGCGACCGACAGCAGGCAGTTGGCGTCCGGCGGCAGGTAGACCCGCGACACCGTGCCCCGCTGGTTGAGCACCACCTGAATCAGACCGGGCCCCTGGTGGGAGAAGCCGTTGTGGTCGTTACGCCAGGCGGTCGAGGTCAACAGGATGTTGAGGCTCGGCACCTTGGCCCGCCACGGCAGGTGCGCCGCCTCCTGCAGCCACTTGCCGTGCTGCACCGTCTGCGACGCGCTGACCATGGCGAACGCCTCGTAGGTGGCGAACATGCCGTACCGGCCGGTCAGGTTGTAGCCCTCCAGCCAGCCGTGGCAGTTGTGCTCGGACAGCACCTCCATCACCCGGCCGTTGCGGCTGATCGCGGTGTCCGTCGGGTACACCTGCTCCATGAAGCCGCGGTCGGAGACGTCGAAGACGGCGCCGAGCCGGTTGCTGTTCGTCTCGTCCGGGCAGAACAGCCGGAACCGGTCCGGGTTGCGGGTGTAGATGTCACGCATCAGCTCGCCGAGCTTGCGGGTCGACTCGGCGCGTAGCTGCGCCGGCTGCGGCACGTCGACGGCGTACTCCCGGAAGTCGGGCATGTCCAGGTCGCGGGTCAGCAGGCCGCCGTTGGCGTGCGGGCTGGCGCTCATCCGCAGGTCACCGTCGGGGTTGACGCCGGTCACCGTCGCGGTCGGCGAGCCGTCGGCGTCGAACAGCTCCTCCGGGCGGTACGAGCGCAGCCAGGTCTCCAGGATCGCCAGGTGGTCGGCGTTGTCCCGGACGCCGGACAGCGGCACCTGGTGCGACCGCCAGGTGCCGGTGACGGTGATGCCGTCGACCTTCTCCGGACCGGTCCAGCCCTTCGGCGACCGCAGGATGATCATCGGCCAGCGGGGGCGGGAGCCGTCCCAGTCGCCGGAGCGGGCAGCCTCCTGGATCCTGCGGATCTTGCCCCATGCGTCGGCGAGGGCGGCGGCGAACCGGTAGTGCATCCCGGGCAGGTCGTCGCCTTCGACCTCGATGACCTCGTACCCGTGGCCTTCCAGCAGCGAGCGGACCTCGCCGCGGTCCTTACGCCCCAGCACCGTCGGCCCGGCGATCTTCGCGCCGTTGAGGTGCAGGATCGGCAGTACGGCACCGTCGTGGGCGGGGTTGATGAACGAGACACCCTTCCAGGAACCTTCCAGCGGGCCGGTCTCCGCCTCGCCGTCACCGACCACGGCGATGGCCAGCAGGTCCGGGTTGTCCATCACCGCGCCGAACGCGTGCACCAGGACGTAGCCCAGCTCGCCGCCCTCGTGGATGGAGCCGGGAGTGGTGACCGAGACGTGGCTGGGAATGCCGCCGGGGCTGGAGAACTGCCGGAACAGCCGCAGCATGCCGGCCTCGTCCCGGGTGACGTCCGGGTAGATCTCGGTGTACGTGCCCTCCAGGTAGCCGGCGGCGACCAGCGCCGGGCCGCCGTGACCGGGGCCGGTGAGGTAGATCGTCTGCTGCCCGGTGTGCCGGATCAGTCGGGACACGTGGGCGTAGATCAGCGACAGGCCGGGGCTGGTGCCCCAGTGGCCGAGCAGTCGCGGCTTGATGTGCTCCGAGGCGAGTGGCTCGCGCAGCAGCGGGTTGCCCCGCAGGTAGATCTGCCCGACGGTCAGGTAGTTGGCGGCCCGCCACCAGGCGTCCAGCTGCGCCAGCTCGGCGTCGTCGGGCGCGGCGAGGACCCGCAGCAGCCCGTCGTCCGCGCCGGCACGGCCGGTCAGGGTCGGGGTGCGCTGATCGGTCACGGCAGTCACGAGCGGATTCCTCCTCATCAAGGGGTACGTCCACGACTGATCGTAGAGGGACGGCTGAGGTTTTTCGCGGCTCCAGTGCCTGTCGGGCAGGGGCACAACGACCCTTGACATGCCCTGACATGCCCCTGGCCGGGCCGTTGCTGGCCACCGCCGGCGGCCACGGTGAGCTGGAAGGCGGCAGTCAGTCGATCGACGCACGGCAGTGTGATTTGTGCGTCCACAGCCAACTCGACCCGGCCCGTAGTGCCCGACACTTTTCTTGTCAGAGGAGTTTCGAGTAGGAAGTGATCTGCAGTGCGTACCCTCTACGACACTGGGTCGGTCCATCCGCTGGACCGCTACGAGTACTACCGAACGGAAGCGACGGCCGAGGTGGCGCCGGTGGAAATCCGTGGCCGATCGTCGCTGTCCCTCACCGCCGCGATGCGGATCGCCCAGGTCGGCCGATATGAGATCGAGGCGACGAGTTGGCGGTCCGACATCGAAGGCGTGGCCCTCCGGACGCAACGGCTGATCCGGGCCAGTGACCCGGAGTCCTACCGGATCTGCGTCCTCGTCAGCGGTGAGCTCCGGGTCGAGCAGAACGGTAACCAGGGGCGGTTACGCCCACGGGATATCGCGCTCTACGACACGTCACGCCCCTGGGACGCCCGGCACGTGCCCGGGCGTACCCCCATGCGGTTGGCGATGGTGACCTTCCCCCGGGCTCTCGTGCCGGTGCCCGAGGCGGCGGTACGCCCACTCGTCGGCTCGGCCCTACCGAGACGGATGCCGGGACGCGGGCTCGTCGCGGCGTTCCTGGTCGGAATCGCCGAGGCCGCGGATCCGGCGGTGGACCCCCAGCTCGTCGACGCTCTCGGCGAATGTGTGGGCGGCATCATCCGGCAACGACTCGGCCAACGTCCGGGGATCAGCCCGGCCGCGCGCCGGATGCTGCACCGCGCCCACGTCACCGCAGTGATCCGTCGGAAACTCGCCGATCCGCATCTCGACGTGGACGGGATCGCCAGGGCCGCCAGCATCTCGCCACGCTACCTGTACAGGATCTTCGAAGACACCGGGACGACACCGATGCAACTCGTCAAGAAACTGCGGCTGACGGAATGCCACCGCAGCCTGCGCGACCCGGAACTGTCGTCGACCGCCATCAACGAGATCGTTTCCGCGCACGGCTACTCCCGTCCGGACCAGTTCGCCCGAGACTTCAGGCAACTGTTCGGCATGTCGGCCACCGAGGTACGTCAGTCGGTCCGGGACCGGTCGGCCGGAGATCGGAATCGGTCATGACGACCGGACGAGGGCCCGTCGGCGACGAAGGCCGACGCGGACCCGGTCACCGCGCGGACGCTGGCGGCGATGGCAGCGTCGGAGCGAGCCAGGCGGCCCGGCCCTTGCCGCCGGTCGAGTTCCATGTCACCGTCCGGGTCGTGTTGCGCCGCCGAGGAGCCTGGCTACTGCTCGGTGTGGCGATCTGCCGGCTCGCGGACGCCCCGCTCGACGCGGTGGCCGCAGTGGCCGGCACCATCCAGGTGCTCCTGTCCGGTTAGCCGCCATGCCTGCCGGCAACGCCCGTCAGCACGGTTGTGCATGATCCACTCCCTTCGTGTACAGTCTTGCCCCGTGCGGCCCTCAGCCGCCGGCCCCACGGTGTCGACGTCCGGCTGTCGACCTATCGGATGGGGGCGGTAGAGTGGTCCGGGCAGGTCCGGGTGGCGGAATGGCAGACGCGCTAGCTTGAGGTGCTAGTGCCCGTATAGGGCGTGGGGGTTCAAGTCCCCCCTCGGACACCAGTTCTGGTGGAGTTTTACTGATGATGAGTCGGACTCGACTCCGCAGCTGTGCACGCACGACATACCCGCTGTAACAGGTGATCGTCGGCACCGGCGAGCCGCACATCGCTACCGGCGCGCAGCGGCGTACTCCCGGTTGGACCGGCCCTGACATCACCTCGTCGCCGCGACCGTGAGCAGCTCATCGGCGCGCTCATCCCCACCCCGCTTCCCGACCGACCGCGACCCCGCCCGATACCGGGTGAAGCCGGCAAGCAGCGCGGGCCATGGCCGAGCTTCGTTCCCGTACCCTCGCCGATAGGGAGGAGAACCCGCTTGCGCCAGGCGTTCGGCGTACGCGACGGTATCGGAGCCTGCGACGAGACACGCGATGTTTCCGGGGTGGCCGTGGCGTGGGATCCGCTCCGCCGTAAACGATCTCGGCGCAACCGCCGCGTGCACTCTGGAGGTTGACGTATGAAGCCCGCCGCCCAGATGGCATGGTCGTCCACGATCGCGGCCCGGATGATCGAGGCCCTCGCACACGGCTCTGCTGCCGGTGGTGACGCCGACGGGGACCGGCTGGCAAAGACGGTCGCAGCCTACGCCGGGCTCGGTCCCTCCGACGTCGCCGAGATCCGCGGCAGCGTTTCGCGGGGCCGGGAGAGCCGGCAGAACCTCGTCGCGGCAGCCGCCGACTGGGCGACGCCGATCGACGAGGCGCTCACCGCCGGCCGCGACCTGCCACCGGCGCTGGCCGCGCTTGTCGACGGCGTCACGCCGGCGACCCTGGACCCGCTGGCGGGTGAGGTCTACGCCCGGGTATCGGCCGCGCGGGCCGCCGACACCCGCGATGAGGCCCGGTACCGCCGGCTCCACGCACGGTCCGAGCGCGTCGAAGCCGGAGAGCGTGCCGCGAACGCTGCCCGGCAGGCCGATCTCGGCGCGGTCCAATGGCGCTACCGCCCGTTCGTCGGCCCCTTCGTGCTGATCGGCATCCTCCTGACGTCACAAGCGGCGATTCTGGGGCTGGTGCTTTCGTGGTACTTCGGCCTGGGCGCGGTACCCATCGCTGCGGCCGCCGCCTGGACCGTGGTGTGGATTCGCCGGCACTCGATGCTGCTGCTCCATGACGGCGGCCTCGTGGTGACCGGTGTGACCGGGCGCCTGCGGATGGTGGCCACCTGGCACCAGATCGCCGGCATCGACGGGTGGTCGGCAGCCACGTGGGTGTACACGTGGGTCAACTACACCGTGACCCTGCGGTCGGGCCAACGGATCCGTTTCATCGCCGCCGCGAAAAGCGATGATCCGGACCTGGTATACACGGTGAACCGCGCCCTGCACGGATAAGACCTTGAATGGTCAGATTGTGTCGGATTCGAGAGTGAGTCCGGTGTGCGTGAGGGACCCGTCGAGTTGCTGGTGGGCGGCGGCGGCACCCAGCCCTGATTCACGCCGGTACGGCGAAGTCGGGCACGTTGATCGTGGGATGCTCGGCGAGTACGGCACGTGCCAGCGCGTACTCCTCCTCGCGCAACACCGGTGTCTCGGTGCGCTGGCGGCTGGCCCGGGACAGCGCCGTGCCCTCCTGGGAGTCGGCCGCGAACGTCCGGTACGCGGCGTCGATCTCGTCGGCGGGCAGCCCACAGAATGCCAGCACCGCGGCCAGCGTCGCCGACAGATCGGCGGTGAGGTCCTCGTAGCGAACCGGCCGGAGGGGCACGCCGGCCCGGCCCAGCCGCAGGCAGGCCTCCATCGCGGAAAGCCAGGTGAGCAGGTACGCCTCGACCGGGGCGGGTTGGCGCTGGTGCCGGACGGCGAAGGGCATCAGCAGCGGCGCCTGTGCGGTGACGTACCGCAGGAACGTCTGCTGATCCTGGAGACCGGACAGGTGCGGGGTGAAGCCCTCGTGCATCGACTCCAACCACCGTTCGGCGTGCCGGTAGAGAAAGATGCCACGGGCGTCGGGGAAGACCTGCTGGAACAGGTCGGCGAGTTGGATGCCGCTGGCGCGGAACTTGACGGCCAGCGTCCCGGTTCCCCGCCCGAGCAGCCGGGCGCAGCTGCGGAGCAGCTTGGCGTACTCGTCGTCACGGGTGGGATCCTCGTGCCGCGACACGGCGATCTGAGTGAAGACGTCGGGCTCGGAATAGCTGCGGACGCCGGTCACCGCTCCGAGCGCGTGGCTGAGGGCGGTGGAACCGCAGCGACCCACGGAGTAGACCAGGATCGGCCGCACCGGGTCCGGCACCTCCTCGGCGATCCGGTGCAGCGTCTCGTACGGCACGGTGAACAGTCGCCGCGCGTTCCGGTACTGGGCGAGGTAGACGAATGGCGCCCTGGTCAGGTCGAGACCTGGGGCGGTCTCGACGAAGTACGCCAGCTGGTCGTCGATGTCGAGGCAGTAGAGACTGACGTCCGGTCGGTGCAGCAGGTCCCGCGCCGGGAGCTGCCCGTCCGCGTGTGTCACGAAGTTCTGCGGTACGGCGGGGAAGAACTCGCCCGGAGCCGCCTTGTCGACGATCCGTAGCACCTGCGCGATCATGCCGTCTCCCGTGGTCGCTCGTCGCGGCCGGCGAGCTCGCGCAACAGGTCCGCCGCGCGCTGCACCCCACCGGCCTTACGGCTCTGCTCGCCCCAGTACCGGCTGCGCTGCCGGAAACCGTCCTCCGACAGCAGCCGGAGCAGCTTGCCGGCGACCTCGTCCGGGTCCACCGTGGGCGGGTCGTCGAGAGCCAGTCCGACGCCCGCGTCGACGGCCCGGGCCGTGATGTCGTAGCAGTCCAGCCAGAACGGGGTGAGCAGCATGGGTTGCCCGAAGTGGACGCCTTCGTGGAAGCCGTTCGCCCCGCCGTGGCAGACGAAGGCCCGTACGTGCGGGTGGGCGAGCACGGCCAGTTGGGACGGGATCCACTCCTCGGTGCGGACGTGCGGGGGCAGTGGCTTGGTCAGCGCTGCGCGCTGGTCGGCCGGGAGTTTCCACAGCACCCGGTGTCGCGGGCCGATCCGGTCCAGTGCCTCGGCGAACGCGTCAAGCTGGGCGGTTGAGAGGGTGGCGAGGGTACCCAGGCCGACGTAGACCACGCTGGGATGCTGGTCCAGCCAGGCGGTCAGTTCGTCGACGGGCTGGCCGGGCCCGGTGACGTCGGTGGGCACGATCGCGCCCAACAGGTGCAGGTGGTCCGGCACGGGAAAGGGATACTCCAGCCCGAACACCGTGTAGCCGAAGACAGCGACCGCGGCGGCGGCGTGCTTCGCGGGGTCGCCGGACGCGTTGGCCAGCCCCAGGGTTTGGCGCCGCCGGGTCGGTCCGGCCACCGCGCGCAGCAGCGCCAGGTGCAACCGTACGCGGAACAGCGCATTGGTCAACTTCTGTGTCCTGGTCAGCCGGCGCGGCAGCCCGGAGGTGGGCGTCGGATAGTTCCACGGCAGACGGCTCAGGTAGACGGCACTTACCGGATACGGCACGCTCAGCACGAAGGGCACGCCTGCGGTGGTCGCCGCGTCGAGCGCACCGAGGTTCATCACGTCGATGACCATCAGTCGTGGGTTGACCCGATCGATGTGGTCCAGGGTCCGCTGGTAGACCTGCGCGGTGGCATCGGCCGTACGCATGGTCCGGGCGAGTGCGGCCACGCCGGCGGTGCTACGTGGCCCCCGGGCCATCGCGGCGTACAGCTCGCCGTCGATCCGCACGGGGGTGTCCGCGCCGGGAAGATACCGCAGCGGGCTGCCGATCGTTGCCGACTCGACCCGGTGCCGGGCCTCGGCGTCGACGCTGAACCAGAGGTCGGGTTCCCCCCGTCGGGACATCTCGGCTGCGATGGTCAGCAGCGGGTTGAGCTGTCCAGAGTGGGACGAGCTGGCGAACATGATCGGTCGGGGTGGCGGCGCGGGCCCGATCATGACCGCAACCGCACTGGCAGGTGGTCGTAGCCACGTAGGACGCGGGTCGGCCGACGCCGTGGCACGCCGCCGAGCGCCAGGTCGGGGTACCGCTCGAACAGGCTACGCAGCCCGATCTCACCTTCGAGCCGGGCCAGGCTGGCACCGAGGCAGTAGTGCGCACCGCTGGAGAAGGAGAGGTGGTCGCGGGCGTTGCTCCGGGTCACGTCGAAGCGGTCCGGATCGGCGAAGATGGCCGGGTCCCGGTTGGCCCCGCCCAGCATCGGTATCACGATCTCGCCTCGGCGTAGCCGTACACCGGCCACCTCGGTGTCGGTCCGGCAGTACCGGCCGGTCGTCTGCACCGGGGAGTCGTAGCGCAGGATCTCCTCCACCGCGGTGGGCCACCGGTGCGGCTCGGCACGCAGCAGGGCGAGTTGTTCGGGGTGAGCCAGCAGCAGCGCCGTGCCCGTGCCGAGGAGGTTCACGGTCGTCTCGAAGCCAGCGGCCATGAGCAGTCCGGCGAGGGCGACCAGTTCGTCCTCGGTCAGTCGTTCACCCTCGCTGTTCGGCATCACCAGTTGGCTCAGCAGGTCATCACCGGGGTCGGCGCGCAGGTTGGCGAAGTGTCCCCGCAGCCAGTCGTTCAGCTGCCGGGTTCCCGCCTCGACGCGCCGAAACTGGCCGAGGGACAGTCCCAGGTCCAATGCTGGCGATACGGCGGCGCCCCAGTCCAGAAAGCGTCGCCGCAACTGTGCCGGTACGCCGAGGATCTCCGCGATCATGGTGACCGGTAGCAGGCTGGCGTAGTGCGCGACCAGGTCCACCGGCCCGCCGTCCGGCGCGGCCCGCCCCAGTTCGTCGAGCAGGTCGGCGCAGTGCCGCTCGACCCGGGGTCGGAGGCTCTCGACCGCCCGCGCGGTGAAGACCTTGACGACGAGCCTGCGGTAACGGGTGTGCTCGGGTGGGTCGGTGACGAGCATCGACGGCGGGTCGATCGGCCCGACCGGCATCCGGCGTCGGCCGAGGTCGCGCAGCATCGCGATCGGGGCGGGCAACGGCAAGGTGTCCGGATCGACACTGAATGCGTCGCTGCGGAGCACCTCGGTGGCCACGTCGTGCCGGGCGGTGCTCCAGGTCAGGTGGCCACCTACGAGCGCACCGGCCTGGCGGACCTGGCGGTAGAACGGGTACGGGTCCTCGCGAATCGTCGGGTCGAGGAAGTGGCGGGCCTGTGGATCATCCCGGCGTGCCGCGGCGGCGACGCTGAGCCGCAGCAGTCCGTGCCGGGTCGCCCACCGGAGGAAGGTTCCCGGCCCGGCCCTCGGCACTCCCCTCGTCCGGTGCGCGATGCCGGCCCCAGATCGTCGATCCGACGAGTCCACCCGCCCCATTCCCTTCCGAAACCGCTGGTGACCAGAGCCGAACACCGATACGTCAACCCCGGACAGACATCGAGGTTGTTCATTGGATGTCGAGTGCGCCGACCCGAATACACTTATACAGCAGTCGATGGTCAGCACGCAACGCCTCCCAGATTGGTGAGCGAGGGGCTCGATCGGCAAGGATTGACTCACGGCGATGACATTGCGTAGCCTCTCGGGTATGCTGACCCAGCGTGATCAACTGGGCAGCTGTGACACAAAGCCACGCTCGAACGATTTGCGCTACGCGTGCACCAGGAACAGGCATCAGGAAACAGCTGAGTACGGTCTTCGCATGGACTCTGCCGTCACGAGGGCGCTCCGTGGTGGCCAAGTTTCGACTCCAGCAGTGTCGCCGGCACGTTGACCCGGCTCTTGATCATGCATGATTCGCAAAGGCCCAGGTCAGTGAGCGGCAGCGAGTAGAAGGTGCCCCGTGATGGACTCAGGTCGGACGCCGCCAACCACCTACCAATCAGACATCTGGGTCGCAAGTCGCCTATCTCCCGATCTTCCGCAGTTTAATGTGTGCGGATACGAACAGTTCGTCGGCCCGATCGACCACGAGCTCCTGCTGTCCTGTATGCAACAGGCCCTACAACGGAACGACGCGTTTCAATTACGTTTCGACGAGGAAAACGGGCAGCTCGTCCAATGGGTGGAGCCTGAGTCGGCGGCGGTGGTCGAGGTCCATGATTTCGCCACCGCACCCGACCCTCACCAGGCGTGCCATTCCTGGATGGCGCAGGCGTTCTCCCAGCCGTTCAAGCTGCGCCGCAACCGGCTGTACCGGGTGGCCCTGCTCCGGGAGAGCGAGTCCGTCGCCTACGCGTACCTCAACGCGCACCACCTGGTCACCGACGGCTGGGGCGCCCGGCTGTTGCTGCGGCAGCTCTGCGCCGGGTACGCGGCCGCCGTCACGGGAGCAGAGCCTGCGGCCGACCGTGTCCCCTCCTACCTGGACCTCGCGCGAAGCACCGTCGACTACGCCGGTTCCCCCCAGCGACAACGCGACGTCGAATACTTCCGCGCCAGCCTCGACGGAGTCACCCCCGCGCTGTTCGCTGGCCGGACCGCCGGTCGCTACCGGACCGCCCGGTACAACTTCCCCCTGCGTCCGGAGGTCGTCGACCGGATTCGGGCCACCGGCCAGTCACCGTTCACCTTCCTCGCGGCGGCCCTCGCGGTCTACCTCGGCCGGATACACCGCACCGAGCAGGTCGTACTCGGCGTACCGGTGCTCAACCGGAGCACGTACGCGCAGCGGCAGACAGTCGGACACTTCGCCAACGAGCTACCGGTGCCGGTCGCGGTTCCCGGTACGCACACCATGCTCGACCTGGTAGCCGAACTGCAAGGGACCCTGCGCTCGTTGCGTACCCACCAACGCCTGTCCCGGGGCGAACTGCTGCGCGAGATCATGCCACCGGGCGGGCCCCGGCAGCTCTACGACGTGACTCTCTCCTGGCTGCGTTGGCCACGACCGGAGCCGATTCCCGGCATCACCCACCGGACGGTGGCCGCCAGCCGGCTACACGAACAGGACGCCCTGGCCGTGCTCGTCAACGAGTACGACGACGGCGCGCTGACGGTCGACCTCGACTACTCCCTCGACGTGTTCGACGAGAACTTCCCCGTCACGGCGCTGGCCCGGCACCTCGAGACCCTCATCGGCAACGCGCTCGACCGGCCCGGGGAGCCGTTGGCCCGGATCCCGATGCTCACCGACGCCGAACGCGACCTGGTCACCGGGGCGCACGACGGCAGTGAGGTCGAGTACCCGACCAAGGCGACGCTGCACGGCCTGTTCGAGCAACAGGCCGCCCGGACACCCGACCGGGTCGCCGTGGTGACGGACGGCACCGGCGACACACTCAGCTACGCCGAACTCGACGCCCGCGCGAACCAGGTGGCGCGAACGCTGCGCGCCGACGGCGTCGGCCGCGACGACCGGGTGGCCATCCTGGCCGAACGGGGAGTGCCCCTGATCGCCGGGATCCTCGGCACCTTGAAGGCGGGCGGAGCCTACGTTCCCATCGACCCGGACCAGCCGCCGGCCCGGATCCGGCGGTTGCTCGTCGACAGCGGCGCCAAGGTGTTACTGACGACCGCGCACGCGGAGCGGGAGCGCGGCGACCACGACGTCGTCGCGGGACTGACCGTGCGCCACCTCGACGCGCTGACGACCTGTCCGAGCGACCCGGTCGGACCACTCGCCCGGGCCACCGACCTCGCCTACGTCATCTACACCTCAGGATCGACCGGCGAGCCCAAGGGGGTGATGGTCGAGCACCGTTCGGTGGTCAACCGGCTCGCCTGGATGCAGCGTCAGTACCCTCTCACCGGCGACGACGTGCTGGTGCAGAAGACGCCGGTCTCGTTCGACGTCTCGGTGTGGGAGCTGTTCTGGTGGGCGCTCGCGGGTGCCCGGCTCGTCCTGCCCCGCCCCGGGGCGCACCGGGATCCTCGTACGCTGGCGGCCATCGTGGCGCGGCACGGCGTGACGGTCATCCACTTCGTACCGTCGATGTTGGGGCCGTTTCTCGACCTGCTGGCCCAGGCGCCGGACCGGCGTCGGCAGGCCGACACGCTCCGGCTGGTCTTCGCCAGCGGCGAGGAGCTGCCCGCCCGGCGGGTCGACCAGTTCCACCGACTGTGGCACCCGCCACCGGGCGCTGATCCCACCACCGGGCCACGGCTGGTCAACCTGTACGGGCCGACCGAGGCGACGGTCGACGTCTCGCATCACGAGTGCCACCACGATCCGGACCGGCCGACGCGTCGGGTGCCGATCGGCCGCCCGATCGACAACGTCCGGCTCTACGTGCTGGGCCCCGACGACCAGCCGCAGCCGGTGGGCGCGGTCGGCGAGTTGTGCGTCGCCGGGGTCGCCGTCGCCCGAGGCTACCTGGGACGCACCGGAGCCGGTGGGGCGGGAGCCGGCGATGCCGGAGCCGATGGGGCGGCCCCGACCGGAAAACGGTTCGTCACCGATCCGGTACGCGGCGAGGGCCGGATGTACCGCACCGGTGACCTCGCGCGCCGGCTCGCCGACGGCAGCCTCGAATACCTTGGCCGCATCGACGGACAGGTGAAGATCCGGGGAAACCGGGTCGAGCCCGGCGAGGTCCAGCAGGTACTCGCCAGCTACCCGGGGATCCGGGAGGCGGTGGTCGTGGCCCGTACCTCCGCCAGCCGGGACGCCTACCTGGCCGGCTACTACGTGGCGGAGACGGATCTCGACCCGGTACGGCTGCGCGGCCACCTGCTGCGCCAACTGCCGGACTTCATGGTGCCCGCCCTGTTCGCCCGGCTGGACCGGGTTCCGCTCACCCGCAACGGCAAGCTCGATGTCGAGGCGCTGCCCGACCCCGTGGCTCGGCAGCAGCGGGAACTCGACCAGCAGCCCCGCGACGACGTGGAGCGGACGCTCGCCGCGATCTGGTCGCAGGTGCTCGACCTGCCGTCGATCGGCATCCACCAGGACTACTACGCCGTCGGCGGCGACTCGATCCTGGCGTTGCGGGTGCACGCCGAGGCGCAGCGGCAGGGCCTGCACTTCACCCTCGCCGACCTGGCCGAGCGGCCGACCGTGGCGGCGCTGGCGAGCAAGGTACGGCACATCGCGCCGGCCGACCAGCCGGCCGACCCGGCCGCCCCGTTCGCGCTCGTCTCCCCGCTGGACCGGGCCCGGCTCGGCGAGGCGGCCGACGCCTCCCCGGCCACCGCGCTGCAACTCGGCCTCCTGTACCACAGCAGCGAGCACGAGGCGGCCACCGCCTACCACGACGTCTTCCGCTACTCGGTCCGGATGTCGTGGCACGAGGAGGCGTTCCGCACGGCGTACGACCGGCTCGTCGCCCGGCACCCCGGCCTACGCTCCTCCTTCGACCTGGGCGGCTTCACCGAGCCGCTGCAGATCGTGCACAACCGGATCGCCGGCGGCCTCGAGGTGGTCGATCTGCGCACCTGCGACCCGGAGGTTGCCCGCGCCGAGGTGCTGGCGCACATGCGACAGCGGCGCCGCCACCGGTACGCCTTCGACCGCCCCCCGCTGTTCCTGTTCCGGGCGCACCTGCTCCCTTCCGGTGTGGTCGACCTGGTGTTCAGCTTCCACCACGTCCTGCTGGACGGCTGGAGCGTGGCCACCGTCATCGGTGACCTGTTCCGCGACTACCTGCACCTGACCGGCGCCGCGATCGCGGCGGTCAGCGAGACGGCGCTGCCCGGACCGGCCGCGTACGCCGCCGAGGAGCGCCGGGCGCTCGCCTCGGAACCGGCCCGACAGTTCTGGGCCGACCGGCTCGCCGGTGCCGAGCCGACCCAGCTCGACGGCTTCCGGCAGTACGAGCCGCCGGGCGCCGACGAGCCGCCGGTCCGCCTGGTCGACCTGCCGCAATCCCTGGAGCAGCGGGTACGCGCATTCGCCCGCGATCACGGGCTGCCGGTGAAGTCGCTGTTCCTGGCGGCCTACTGCCTGACGGTACGGCTGTACTCCGGTGCCACCGACGTGACCGTCGGGCTGGTCACCCACGGCCGCCCGGAACTGGCCGGGGCGGACCGGATGGCCGGGCTGTTCCTCAACACGGTGCCGTTGCGCCTCGGGCCCGGACCCGAGCCCGCCTCCTGGCTGGCGACCGTTCGGCAGGTGTACCGGCGGGAGCAGGAGTGCCAGCCGTACCGGCGGTATCCGCTGCACGCGATCCAGCACGACCGAGGTGCCGGGCCGGTGTTCGAACTCGCCTTCAACTACGTGCACATGCACGTCCTGGCCCCACTGCTCGAACTGCCCACGATCGAACCGCTCGGTTTCGACGCCTGGGAGGAAACCAACTTCACGCTGTTGCTGAACGTGTTCGTGCACCCGGCGCAGCAGCGCGTGTCGCTGCGCATCGACGCGGACCGCCGGACGATCACCTGGGCGCAGAGCGGCCTGATCGCCGACACGTACCTGCGGATCCTCGGCCGGATCGTCGACGAGCCGGACGCCGTACCGGACTTCGGATTCCTGGCCGCCCCGGCCAGGGCGCTGGCCACGCCTGGGCCGAGCGGCGCGCCCGGGCCGAGCGGCACAGCCGAGCCCACCGGCACGCCGGGCGGGGCACGCAGCGACATCGTCCGCCGCCTCGCCGACCACGTACGGCGTACCCCGGAGGCCGTCGCGGTCGCCGCCGGAACCCGGCGGTGGACGTACGCGCGGTTCCACCGCGAGGTCGACCGGATCGCCTCCGCGCTGGCTTACGCCGGCGTACGGCGGGGCGACCTGGTCGGGGTCGCGGTGGGCCGCTCCCCCGAGATGATCGCGGCGATCTACGGCATCGCCCTGGCCGGGGCGGCCTGCGTCCCGCTGGACGTGACCTACCCGCCGGAGCGGATCGCGGCGATGCTCGCCCAGGCGCGACCGGCCCTGGTCGTCGCGGACCGGCAGCACGCCGGACTGATCGGCGAACCGGCCACGGTGCTCGTCGTGGATGACCTCCGTACGCCGTCCCGGGCGATCGTGCCGACTCCGCTGCCCCCGATCCGGCCCGACGACCTGCTCTACGTGCTGTTCACCTCCGGTTCGACCGGTACCCCGAAAGGGGTGGCGATGTCCCACGCCGCCCTCGACAACTACCAGGAGTGGCAGGTGGCGGCGGCCAGCTCGGCGGCGGGCGGCGTCACCTTGCAGTTCGCCCCGCTCAGCTTCGACGTGTCGTTCCAGGAGATCTACACCACGATCAGCGCCGGCGGCACCCTGCAGATCATCGACGAGCGGCAGCGTCGGGACACCCCGGAGCTGTTGCGGCTGCTCGACCGCGAGTCCGTCGAACGGATCTTCGTGCCGTACGTGGCACTCCAGCAGCTCGCCGAGGCCGCGGTGGTGCTCGGTATCTATCCCCGGGCGCTGCGGGTGGTGATCTCGTCGGGCGAGCAGTTGCGGGTGACCGCCGAGATCCGCCGGTTCATCGCCGCGCTGCCGGCCGGCGCGATCCTGGAGAACCAGTACGGGCCGACCGAAACCCACCTGGTCACCGCGTACCCGATGGCCGGCGACCCGGAGCGCTTCCCGAACCTGCCCCCGATCGGACCGCCGATTCCCGGGGTCGACGTGTACCTGTTGGACGAACGGCTACGCCCGGTGCCTACCGGGGTCGCCGGGGAGCTCTACTTCGGCGGGGTACAGGTGGCGCAGGGCTACTACCGGCAGCCCGAACTGACCAGCCAGCGGTTTCTGCCCAACCCGTTCGGCCCGCCCGGCGACCGGATCTACCGCACCGGCGACCTGGCCCGGGTGCTGCCCAACGGCGACCTGGTCTGGCTGGCCCGTACCGACACCCAGACCAAGATCCGGGGCTTCCGCGTGGAACCACTCGAAGCCGAGATAGCGATCATGAAGCTGGCCGCGCAGCATCCGGGCATCCGCGAGGCCGCGGTGGTGGCGCGCCGGCGGGACAGCGTCGATGCCTTCCTGGCCGCCTTCCTCGTCGGCGACCCGGCCCGGGTCGACCTCACCGACCTGCGTCGACGGCTGCGGGAAACACTGCCCGAACACCTCGTTCCCACCAATTTCAGCTGGCTACCCGAGATGCCGCTGACGCCGAGCGGCAAGCGCGACGACCGCCGCCTGCGGGAGCTGCCGCTGCGGGTGGAGACCGCACGGCCGGTGGCACCACGGAACCGACGCGAACATGTTCTCGCCGAAATCGTCGCGGACCTGCTGCACCTGCCGCAGATCGGCGTCGACGACAACCTGTTCGAACTGGGCGCGACCTCACTCACCGCGATGCGCCTGGTCACCCTGATCGAGAAGCGGTACGACGTCGCCGTACCGGTCTCCGCCTTCGTCACCGCCCCCACCGTGGCCAGCCTGGCCGAGCTGCTTCGGGTCGGCGGTGCGGACCCGGCGGCGTTCGACCCGCTGGTGCCGGTCCGCGCCGGCGGCAGCCGGCCACCGCTGTTCCTCGTGCACCCGATCGGCGGCAACGTCCTGTGTTATCTCCAGCTCGCCCGACAGCTGCCCGGCGATCAACCCGTCTACGCGCTGCAGGCGGCCGGGGTCGACGCCGGGACCGAGCCGGTGCGGTCCGTGCCGGCGCTGGCCGCCAGCTATGTCGCGGCGATCCGCCGGATCCAGCCCGACGGGCCGTACGCGATCGGCGGCTGGTCGTTCGGCGGCGTGGTGGCCTTCGAGATGGCCCGCCAACTCGACGCCGCCGCAGCTGGCCCGGTCGAGCCGCTCATTCTCATCGACCCGATCGCCCGGCGGCCGGGTGATCCGGTGCCGGTCGCCGACGACGTACTGCTCGACTGGTTCTTCTGGGAGCTGATCCCGCTCGATCAGGACCGGCCGTCGCTGGAGCCGATCCCGACGAACCTGGTGACGCCCGAGGAGAAGCTCGACTTCGTCGCCCGCCGGGCCGGCTCCGCCGGAGTGTTGCGTCCGGGCGAATCGCGGGCGGCGGTGCGGCGGCTGTTCGAGGTCTTCAAGGCCAACTGGGAGGCGATCATCACCTACCACCCTGAGGTCGTCGACCAGGACATCACACTGTTGCGGGCCGGCGATCCACTACCGACGCTGCTCGTACCGATGCACGACATCGCCGGAACGCTGCATCGCGATCCCCGCAACGGATGGGGCGAACTGACCACCGGCCGGATCGACGTGCTCGACGTACCCGGCAACCACCTGGCGCTGATGGAACCGCCGTACGTGGCGGGCGTGGCGGACCGGATCGCCGGGCTGTTGGCCGATTCGTCGGCGTGGTCGGCCGCCCGGGTCGAATCCAGCCCGGTCGGCGGTGCGCAGTGACCGCGCCCAAGGCGTTGATCGTCGGCGCGGGCATCGGCGGGCTGGCGGCGGCAGCGACGCTGCGTCGGGTCGGCATCGACGTGGAAATCTACGAACAGGGCGCTGAACCGCGACCGGCCGGGTCGGCGCTGTCACTGACCGGCAACGCGCGCGTCGCGCTGCGCACCCTCGGCATCGATCTCGACGTCGAACAGCGAGGCCGGGTGTACCCGGCACTGCAGCTGCGCACCGCCGCCGGCCACCTGATCAGGACCGTTCCGTTCGCGCACCTCGGCGACCGGGTCGGCGCGCAGAGCGTCGCCATCCACCGCGCCGAGCTGCATCAGGCCCTGCTCGCGGCGGCCGGCGACCCGCAGGTGCGCCTCGACGCGGCGGCCCGGCGGTTCCAGCTGGCCGGTGACCGGGTCCGGGTCGAGTTCCGCGACGGGCGGACCGCCGAGGGCGACCTGCTCATCGGCGCCGACGGATTCCATTCGGTGGTCCGCCGGCAGATCGCCGGGCCCGAACAGCCCCGCGAACCCGGGTACGTCTGCTGGCTCGCGACCGTCCCGATGCGGCACCCGAAGATCCGGGACGGCTACGCCGCCCACTACTGGGGACGGGGCCAGCGGTTCGGCCTGGTACAGCTCGACGGCGACCGGGTCTACTGGTGGGCAACGTTGAACATGGCACCGGCCATGGCCCGCGACTGGCGGGGCGGCAAGGCCGACATCGAACGGACGTACACGGGCTGGGCCGAGGAGGTCCGGGCCGCGATCGCCCGGACCCCCGAGTCGGCGATCATCGCCGTGCCGGCACGGGACCGGCCGTTCCTCGAACGCTGGGGCCACGGACCGGTGACGCTGCTCGGTGACGCGGCACATCCGATGTTGCCGAGCCTCGGTCAGGGCGCGGCGGTGGCCGTGGAGGACGCCGTCGTCCTCGCCCACTGCCTGCGTCAGGCGGTCGACCTACCGCTGGCCCTGCGGCGTTACGAGGCCGCGCGACGCGAGCGGACCCGCTGGATGGTCCACCAGGCGTACGCGCTGAGTCGGGTCGAGCAGCTGGCCCACCCACTCGCCGACCTGGCCCGCCGCGTCTACCTGCGCTGGCTGCCCGGTCGTCTCCTCGACCGACGCAACGAGATCGCGCTCACCTTCCCCGGTGTGCGCGACGAGACGGTGGCACCTGGATGAACGCGCAGCCGAACAGTCATTCACCGGCCGAGGTACGGCGGGCGCTGAGCCCGCTCGAACGCTGGTACTGGATCGCCGATCAGGTCTCGCCGCTGAACGTCATCGCCCGCGTCCAGGTACGCGGGCCGCTACCTGAACCGCTGCTGCGCGCCGCACTGGACCGACTGCGCCGGCGACACCCGCTGCTGCGGGTGGCGATCGCCACCGAGCCGGACGGGCGTTCCCCCCGGTTCGTGCCGACCGACCGGCCGATCCCGCTGCGCCGGGCCGCCGACGACGAGGCAGGCTGGGAACGGTGGGTCAACGAGCACGAACTCGTCGACCGGGTCGACTGGCGTAGCGGCCCGCTGTGCCGGGCCGTGGCGCTGACCCGCCCCTGCGCCCGCGCGGTGGCCGACGACGAGGTACACGACCTGCTGCTGACCATGCCGCACTGTGTCGCCGACGGCACGACCGTGCTCTCCCTGCTGCGACAGTGGATCGACCTCGCCGAGCTGGAGCGTTCCCGTGCCGCGGTCACTGACGGCAGCGGGGACACCGAGCCGGGTGAGCCGGCGCTGCCCGGGTGCGAGGCGATGTTTCCCCGACGGTACCGGGGCCTGGTCGGGACGCTGCGGCTGCGGTGGCTGCTGGCCCAGGACCTGTTCCGGGTACGCCGGTACCGGCCGGCCCGGGTCGTACCGAGCCGCTTCGTGCCGTTCACCGAGCGACGTACCCGGCTGATCTCCCGGGCCCTCGCCCCGGCGCAGGTCGAGGCGCTGGTAGCGGCCTGCCGTAGGGAGCAGACCACGGTGCACGGCGCGCTCGCGGCGGCGATGGTGCTGGCCGTGGCCGGGGAGGCCGGCTCACCGGCACCGGGACACGTCACGATCGGTTCCCCGATCACCTTCCGGGACGCGCTGGTACCCGCCGTACCCGAGCGGGCCGTCGGCACGTACGTCGCCACCGTGCCCACCTTCGTCGCGTACCGTCCGGACCGCTCCCTCTGGGACGTCGCCCGGTCGATCGGTGCGGATCTCGCGGTCCGCCGCCAGGCGGGCGGCCACTTCGCCATGGTCGACCTGGTCACGATCTCCTGCCCGAGGTCGGTGGCCACCGCCGGGCGGTTCATCGCAATGATGGAACGGACCGGACCGGTCAACCTGTGCCTGTCCAACATCGGTCGGTACGACTTTCCCGACCGGGTCGGGCCGTGGCGGCTCTGCGGTGCCCAGTTCATCGCCGGACTGTCCGTGGTCGGCTACTTCGTATCCACTGTGAATACCAGCCACGGGCAACTGTTCTGGAACTTCACCTACGTGCCCGACGCGCTGTCACCGGATCGGGCGGCCGCGCTGGTGGCGGCGAGTATCGACGCGGTACTCGCCGCGATCGACTCTCAATCGGAGCGGAGCCGGTTATGACCAAGGGAACGCGACGCATCTCCCCGACAGGCCGTACCGTGGTGATCACGGGCGCGTCGTCCGGCCTCGGCCGGGAAGCGGCGCTGCACCTGGCCCGGATCGGTTTCCAGGTCTTCGCCGGAGTACGCGCCCCGGCCGACGGCGAGCGGCTGCTCGCGGAGTCGTCGGGCGACCGGCTGCATCCGCTACGCATCGACGTGACGCGATCCGAACAGATCCGGCAGGCGGTCGACGAGGTGACCGGGCGGCTCGGCGACACCGCACTCTGGGGCCTGGTCAACAACGCCGGTGTCGCCCAACCCGGTCCGTTGGAGTGCCTGCCCACGGCAGCGCTGCGGCGGCAGTTGGAGACGAACGTGATCGGCCAGGTCGAGACGATCCAGGGGTTCCTGCCCCTGCTGCGGGCCGGCCGGGGCCGGATCGTGAACGTCACCTCGGGGCTCGGCCGGGTCGCGCTGCCGTACCTCGGCGCGTACGCGGCAGCGCAGTTCGCGAAGGAGGCGATCAGCGACAGCCTGCGGCGCGAGTTACGTCCGTCCGGCGTCACGGTGTCGGTGGTGCAGCCGGGCGCGATCCGTACCCCGATCTGGGAGAAGCTCGACCAGGCCGGCGAAGAGGTCATCGACGGCGCGCCGGAGTCGACCGTGGCGTTGTACCGGGGTCCGTTCCGGGCCTTCCTGCGCGACAACGCACGCCAGGTGCTCCGCAGCAGGACCACACCTGCGCGGTACGCCCGGACGGTGGCTCGCGCCCTCACCGCGTCCCGGCCGAAGACCCGTTATCCGGTCGGTCCGGACGTCCGGTTCGCCAGCCTGGCCGCCCGGTTGTTGCCGGATACCCTGATCGACCGCAACCTCGCCGCGCGGGTGCGGCCCCGCGCGGGCTGACCCGCCCGCCCCGCGGTGCCGGGCAGAGACCAGGCCCGGCCCGGCCCGGCCCCGGAACCTCGGCTTGTGACGACCGACCTCGAAAGGTGGACACCGTGGACATCGACCAGCAGACCCGGGCGCAGGCGCAGGAGGTGTTCGCCCGCAACCTCGAGTACATCACCGCAGGACGCATCCGGGAGTGGGTGGAGCTGTTCGACCCGGCCGGGGTGCTGGAGTTCCCCTATCCGCCGCCGGGCGTGCCGTCCCGGTTCGTCGGGCACCAGGAGCTGTACGAGCACATGAAGGACTTCCCGAAGCAGTTCGACGTCCGCTTCTCCGGCCTCACCTTTCACGAGACGACCGATCCCGAACTGGTGATCGCCGAGTTCGTGGGCGAGGGCAGGGGTGTGGTCACCAGGCGACCGTTCCACCAGGTCTACATCTCCGTGGTCCGCTTCCGGGACGGCCGCATCGTCCACTTCCGGGACTTTTGGAACCCGCTGGTGACGATCCGCGCCGCCGCCACGGTCGGCCACGTGTGGCGTGGTCTCGTCGATCTGATGCGTCCGGCATCCAAGCGAGGGCCAGCTTGACCTCGCGCCCCTACGGTAATCGGGTTGTCCGCCACCACGGTGCTGCGTAGGTTCCTTGGCTGTGTCACTCCTCGGCAAGATCACCGGCCCGGTGTACCCGTGAGCGGCCGTCTTCGCCAGATCGCGCGGCAGACGGTGACGATCGCGGAATCGGGCCGCTACCGGAATGCGGGCCAGTGCTCCGGCCTTCAGGCCGGGGGTGAAGGCCCGCGCTGGGAGGGGCCGCCAGGGCCCGAGCAGTGCTCTAACCTGGCCGGTTTTCCTGCTCGATGTACTGCTTCACGATGCTCAGTGGCGCGCCGCCGACGGAGCCGGCGAAGTACGAGCCCGACCAGAGCTTGTTGGCCCGGTGGTAGTGGCGTGCGAGGTCGGGAAACTCCTGCCGCGGGCGGCGCGACGAGACGCCCTTGAGTGAGTTGACCAGGCGGGAAACGGCGACTTTGGGTGGGTGGT
>Ga0207774_100229_pt1 | contig 33311 bp, 27 predicted proteins | sample TtaePargueraPR_13_FD_187754 | JGI IMG/M metagenome (GOLD analysis project Ga0207774, IMG submission 187754) | Aerobic enrichment media microbial communities from Bioluminiscent Bay, La Parguera, Puerto Rico - Tt and M2 (2) (SPAdes) | ecosystem: Environmental > Aquatic > Marine > Unclassified ... | reverse complement strand
CGACTCCCGCAGATAGACCAGGGCGTCGTCATCGACGTACACCCACCGCAGCCCGCCGTGCCGCAGCTCCGGCACCTCCCGACGCAACGCCACCAACGCCCGGTACACCCCGAACGTCGCCCCATCCCACGAGCCCGGCCGGTCCCACGGCATCGGCGTCCGCGAACCCTCCCCGTTCTCCCCCCGCAACCCCAACTCATCCCCGGCGAACACCATCGGCGTCCCCGGCAGCGTGAACTGCAACCCGGCCGCCACCTCCTGCCGCGCCGCGTCCCCGACCACCGTGCGGATCCGGGCCGAATCATGCGAGCCGAGCAGCTGCCACGAATGCACCAACGACCGCCACGACACCAACGCCCCGAAGGCGCGCATCGTCGCCAACGCCGCCGACCCGGACCGGGCCGGCACCCCACCCGGTACGCCGAGGAAGTCCGGCAAATCCTGCGTCGGTGACCGCAGCCAGCTCCACACCGGCCGGGTGAACCCGGCGTAGTTCATCGTGCCGTGCCAACCATCGGCGTCCAGGTCACGGGTGAAGTCGTGCCCGTGCTCGGCGACGATCAGCCCGTCCAACCGCGTCTCGACGACCGCCCGGCGCAGCAACGCTGCCACCTCCAGGGTGAGCGCGTCGGCACCGCGCCGGCCGGTCATGTTGGCCACGTCGATCCGCCAACCGTCCAACCCGTACGGCGGCAGCAGCCACCGCCGCGCCACCGACGATGACCCGTCGACGAAGCGTCTCCGCAGCTCGGCGCTGCCCCAGTTGAGTTTCGGCAGCGACTTCACGCCCAGCCACGACTCATAATCACCGTTGTCGCCGAAGTAGTACAGCTCCCGCTCCGCCGAGGTTACGTCCGACACGGCGGCGGTGAACCACGGGTGGGCGTCGCCGGTGTGGTTGCTGGTGATGTCGCCGAGCAGCCGCCAGCCGCGAGCGTGCACCGCCGCCGACAGCCGTGCCAGTGCCTCGTCCCCGCCGAGCAGCGGGTCGACGTGGTCGAACGCGGCGGCGTCGTACCGGTGGTTGGACCGGGCCGGGAAGATCGGCGTCAGGTAGACGGTGTTGACGCCGAGCCGCTCCAGGTGGTCGAGCCGCTCCCGGATGCCGTCCAGGTCACCGCCGTAGAACTGGGCCGGCGTTTCCGGCCCGCGCCCGACGACCGGGGTGTCCCAGTCGCATCGGATCGCCCACTCCGGCAGCTCCCGCCCGTCAGCGGCAGCCGACCGGGCGAACCGGTCCGGAAAGATCTGGTAGATCACCGCGTCGGCGGCCCAGGCCGGCGGCGCATCGTGGGTGACGAGCCGGAAGTCGGTGGCGTCCGGCACGTCGTGGTCGACCTCGCCGACCCCGGTCAACCAGCGCCGCCCACCCCCGCCACCAGCAGAGCCGCCAGCAGCACCAGACCCGCCAGCAGCACCGTCGCCGCCGGCCAGCAGGAAACGGTACGGCGTGACCGGGTTGCGGGCCTCCACCTCGCCCCGCCACCACACGTCCCCGTTCGGATCCTGCCGGTCGACCACCGCCTCGGTGAAGCGCGGCTCCCCGTCGATTATGGAGCGTACCCACAGCTTGTCGACCGGCCGCGCACCCGCCGGCACCCGGACGAAGACCGACACCCGATCACCCAGGTTGACCCCGGCGGCGGCACCCGGCGCATACAACGACGATCCGTCATGGTGCGCCTCGAACAGCTGACCCACAAGCTAACCCTTCACAGACCCGGAGGTGAGACCGGAGACGATGTAGCGGCTGAGCAGCTGGAACACCAGCACCGTCGGGATCGCCGTCAGCAGCGTGCCGGCGGCGAAGATCCCGAAGTTGTTGTTCCGCTCCCCCGCCACCAGGCCGTACATGCCGACCGCCAGCGTCTTCGCCTCCGGGTTGGTGAGGAAGACGTTGGCGATCAGGAACTCGTTGATCGTGTTGATGAACGCCAGCAGCCCGGTGACCGCCAGGATCGGCGCCACCAGCGGCAGCATGATCCGGAAGAACACCTGGGCGTGCGACGCCCCGTCCATGGTGGCCGACTCGTCCAACTCCCTCGGCAGCGTGTCGAAGAAGCCCTTCATCAGCCACGTGTTCACCCCCAGCGCGCCACCGAGGTAGAGCAGCATCAGCCCCCACGGGGTGTTGAAGCCGATCGTCGGCCACAGGTCGGTGATCGTCGAGAAGATCAGGAAGATCGCGACGATCGCCAGGAACTGCGGAAACATCTGGATCAGCAGCAGCGACAGCAGACCGACCCGGCGGCCGCGGAAGCGCATCCGGGAGAAGGCGTACGCCGCCAGCGACGACAGGAACACCGACGCGAACGACGCCAGCCCGGCGATCAGCAGCGAGTTGCCGAACCAGCGGCCGAACGCCGTGTCGGCGAACAGCCGCCGGAAGTTGTCGACCGACGCCCCGGTCGGGAACAGGTCGGTCGACGACAGGGTGCCCAGCGGGTTCACCGCCGCCGACAGCACGAACACGATCGGGAACAGCGAGAACGCCACCGCCAGCAGCGCCACCAGGTGCCGCCAGCCGACCCGACCCAGCCAGCGGGTCAGCGAGCGCTGCTTCATCCGTACACCTCTTCCTGTTGCCGGGTGCGCCGGAAGCTGACCGCGGAGATCACCGCGACGAGCGTGAAAATGAAGATCGAGATCGCGGCGGCGAAGCCGTACTGGGCACCGGCCGCACCGAACGCCAACCGGTACGTGTAGGTGATCAGCAGATCCGTCGCGCCGACGCTCGGGTTGTCCGCCGGGAACGGCCCACCCTCGGTCGTCAGATAAATCGCGTTGAAGTTGTTGAAGTTGAACGCGAACGAGGCGATCAGCAGCGGCGTCAACGCCACCAGCAGCAGCGGCAACGTCACCCGGCGGAACGCCTGCCACGGGTTCGCACCGTCGATCGAGCTGGCCTCGGTCAGCTCCTTCGGAATCGCCTGCAACGCGCCGGTGGCGACCAGGAACATGTACGGGTACCCGAGCCACAGCTGTACGCCGATCACCGCCAGCCGGGCCGACCAGTCCTGCCCGAACCAGTCCACAGTCAACCCGAAGAACTGGTTGATCAGCCCGAAGTCGGTGTTGAACATGTCCCGCCAGACCAGCAGCATCGCGAACGACGGCATCGCGTACGGCAGGATCAGCAGCACCCGGTAGAGGTTGCGCCCCCGCACCCGGTCGGAGTGCAGCGCCAGCGCGCAGAGCAGCCCGAGGACGAACGTGCCGCCGGTGGAGCCGATCGCGAAGGCGAAGTTCCAGACCAGGGTGCCGAGGAACGGCCCGGAGATGCTGCGGTCGGTCAACACGCGGGTGAAGTTGTCCAGGCCGACGCCGACCCGCCAGCCCTGCAGCAGCCGGTCGCCGTCGGCGGAGACGAACGAGCCGGCGTCGTCGTCGGCCGTCCACGTCGTGCCCGTCACGGTGTCGGTGACACAATCACAATCATCGTCGTACGCCCGGACCGCGACCCCTTCGTACGCCCGCGACAGCCCGATGGAGCGGATCGCCCCGTCGTCGGTCGGCACTGCCAGGTCGGTGATCTCCTGGCTGCGGGCGCTGGCCTGGCCGGCGTTGAGCAGCGTGTAGCCGTCGGCCGCCGTGACCTTGCCGGCGTCGGTGACGGTGACGTCGCCGGCCGGCAACTCGGTCAGCCCATCGGCGTCACCGGCGTAGACGACCCCGTCGGCCGGGTCGACGACCAGCAGCACCAGGTCACCGGTGGCCGGGTCGCCGACCGTGGCGACGGTCATCGCGTACTCGATGGATCCTGGGACTTGGACCACCGACGTGGCCTGGATGGCCGCGATCGCCTCGGTTTTGCTGCCCCGGTGTCCGTCGCCGAAGTTGGTGAACGCGGTGGAGGCGGTGTAGAGCACCGGGAAGATCTGGAAGGCGATCAGGAACAGGGTGCCGGGGATCAGGTACTTCGCCGGCACGTGTCGCCGACCCAGGTAGAGGTAACCGATGCCGGCGGTCGTGACAACCAGGATGCCCAGCCCGACCCACGCCTCGGCGTCGATCAGCGGGAACGCCGCCCAGATCGCGATCGCCGCGACCAGGCCGAGCAGCAGCGCCTTGGCCAGCAGACCGCCGGCTCCGGTGTCGCGCATTACTTGATCTGTTCGGCGATCGTCTGACCGGCGGCGGTCATCGTGCTCGCCACGTCGGCACCGCCGACGATCGCGGCCTCGGCCTTGCCGAACGGGTCCCAGATGGCGGCCATCTCGGGGATCGCCGGCAGCACCGCGCCGCCCTGCCCGGCCTGCTGGAACTTGGCCAGGTCCGGGTCGGCCCCGGCGACCTGCTCCAGGGCGGCGGTCAGCGCCGGCGGGCGCGGCTCGGCCTCGTAGAGCGCGACGGCCAGGTCGGTCTGGGTGGTGTAGTTGGCGACGAACTCCTGCGCCAGGGCCTTGTTGGTGCCCTTGGCGGCGACGTAGAACGTCTGCACGCCGACGAACGGCTGCGCGGGCGCGCCACCGGCGAAGCCGGGGACCGGGCTGATGTCGTACGCGATGTTCGCGCCCTTGGCGTCGGTGATCGCCCACGGCCCGGAGACCAGGAACGCGCACTTGCCGCTGGTGAAGGTGGCGATCGAGTTCTCCGGGGTGATGGAGCGCTTCAGCGCGCCTTTGCCCTTCTCGCCGAGGGTGGCGATCTTCTCGAACGCGGCGATCGACTCCGGCGTGCCGACGCCGAGCTGCGCCGGGTCGTAGTCGCCTTCGGCGGTGGTGCCGAAGAGGCTGCCGCCGGCCGAGGTGTAGAGCGGGTAGAGGTGGTAGGCGTCGCCGTTCTGCCCGACCTGCAGGCAGAGGATCTCCGACACCTTGCCGTCGGCCTTGAGCTGCTGGCCGGTGGCGACGAGCTCTTCGATGGTGGCGGGGGCGTCGGGGGCGAGCGCGGTGTTGCGGATCAGGGCGACGTTCTCCATCGCGTACGGGACGCCGTAGACCTGGCCGTTGAAGGTGACCGCCTGGATGGCGACCTCGGCGAAGCCGGCGGTCTGGTCGGCGGTGAGCTGGACCGGCTCGATGGCGCCGTTCTGCACCAGGTTGCCGATCCAGTCGTGTGCGCCGACCATCACGTCCGGGCCGCTGCCCTGCTGCGAGGCGGTGACGAAGGTGGTCTGCTGGTCCTTGCTGATGGCCTGGACCTCGACGGTGACGCCGTTGTCGGCGCCGAACTTCTCGGCGAACGGGGCGAGGGCGGCGCTGCGCTTGTCGTCGGCCCAGATGACCAGGGTGCCGCCGGTGGCGGCGTCGGGGCTGTCGGTGGTGGCGGGTTCGCCGTCGCTGCTGCCGCAGCCGGCGGCGGCCAGCGCGAGCGCGGCGGCCAGCCCGGCGGCCACCGACGTGGTACGGACGCGCATCGGGACTCCTGTCGTGGAAGTTATTGCAGTACGGTGCCGTTGAACCGGCAGACTTTTCGTCTTGTGTTGCCGGGACGTTAGCAAGGCGTTGCAAGTAATGGAAGAGCTTGCAGGCTCCGTCGCAAGAACTTGCCGGTGCGCTACCGTGAACGCCATGCGCGCACGACTGTCCGACATCGCCCGCCAGGCCGACGTCAGCGAGGCCACGGTGTCCCGGGTGCTCAACGACCGCCCCGGAGTGGCAGCCGAAACCCGCCAAGCGGTGCTGACCGCGCTCGACGTACTCGGCTACGAACGCCCGGCCCGGCTGCGCAAACGCAGCGCCGGCCTGGTCGGCCTGGTCGTGCCGGAGCTGGACAACCCGATCTTCCCGGCGTTCGCGCAGACCATCGAGTCCGCCCTCGCCCAGTCCGGCTACACGCCGGTGCTGTGCACCCAGACCCCCGGCGGGGTCACCGAGGACGAGTACGTGGAGATGCTGCTGGACCGGCAGGTCGCCGGCATCGTCTTCGTCTCCGGCCTGCACGCCGACACCGCCGCCGACCACGAGCGCTACCGCAAGCTGATCGACCGGCCGCTGCCGATCGTGCTGATCAACGGGTACGCCGAAGGTATCGAGGCGCCGTTCGTCTCCTGCGACGACCGGGAAGCCGGCGAGCTGGCCGTCGAGCATCTGGTGGCCCTCGGCCACCGCCGGATCGGGCTGATCACCGGCCCGGACCGGTTCCTGCCGGTGCAGCGCAAACTGGCCGGGTTCCGGGCCGCGATGCGCCGGCTGGTCGGGGCCACCGACGCCGAGATCGACGAACTGACCGCCCTGTCACTGTTCGGAGTGGAGGGTGGCAAGGCAGCCGCGAACCGGTTGCTGGACAAGGGTGTCACCGGCATCACCTGCGGATCCGACCTGATGGCGCTCGGCGCGGTCCGGGCCGCCCGCCAGCGCGGCCTGTCGGTGCCGGGTGACGTCTCGGTGGTCGGCTACGACGACTCGCCGCTGATGGCGTTCACCGATCCGCCGCTGACCACGCTGCGCCAGCCGGTGATCGCGATGGCCGTCGCGGCGGTCCGGGCCCTGGTCGACGAGATCAACGGGCACGCCGCCCCCAACTCGGAGTACGTGTTCCGCCCCGAGCTGGTCTCCCGTGGCTCCACCGGCATCGCCCCCCAGATGACCCACCTCGCCGCCGCCGCAGCAGCGCCCACCAGCTGAGAGCTTGCGCAAGGGTTGCTTGACTCTTGCAAGAACCGGCAGGCATGCTCGGAGCAGAGCCAGCACCGCACCGACAGGACGGGGACCCCGTGACGATCGATCCTGCCCAGGCCGCGCCCCGCACCGCCCGCGACGACTGGTGGCGGACCGCCGCCGTCTACCAGGTGTACGTGCGTAGCTTCGCCGACTCCGACGGCGACGGCATCGGTGACCTGCAGGGCATCCGCAGCCGGTTGCCGTACCTGCGCGACCTCGGCGTCGACGCGCTCTGGCTGACCCCGTTCTACCGCTCCCCGATGGTCGACGGCGGCTACGACGTCGCCGACTACCGCGAGGTCGACCCGATGTTCGGCGACCTCACCGACTTCGACGAGATGATCACCGACGCGCACGCGCTCGGCCTGCGGATCATCGTCGACATCGTGCCGAACCACACCTCCGACGTACACCCGTGGTTTGTCGCGGCGCTCGCCGCCGCGCCCGGGTCGGCGGAGCGTGACCGGTACATGTTCCGCGACGGCCGCGGCGACAACGGCGACGAGCCGCCGAACGACTGGGAGTCGATCTTCGGCGGGCCGGCCTGGACCCGGCTGCCCGACGGCCAGTGGTACCTGCACCTGTTCGACCCGGCGCAGCCCGACCTCAACTGGCGGCACCCCGAGGTACGGGCCGAGTTCGAGCAGATCCTGCGCTTCTGGCTCGACCGGGGCGTCGACGGGTTCCGGATCGACGTCGCCCACGGGATGATCAAGGCCGACGGGCTGCCGGACATCGGCTGGACCTCGGCCACCACCGGCCGCCGCCAGATCGAACTGCTCGGCAAGGGTCGGCTGCCGTACTTCGACCAGGACGAGGTGCACGACATCTACCGCGCCTGGCGGCCGATCCTGGACAGCTACCCCGGTGGACGGATGGCGGTCGCCGAAGCGTGGGCGGAGACCCCGCAGCGGCTGGCCCGCTACATCGGCCCGGACGAGCTGCACCAGGCGTTCAACTTCGACTTCCTCGACGCCACCTGGTCGGCCGACTCGTTCCACAAGGTGATCGACACCGCGCTCGCCGAAGCGGCGATCGTCGGCGCACCGACCACCTGGGTGCTGTCCAACCACGACAAACAGCGGCACGTCACCCGGTACGGCGACGGCGAGGTCGGGCTGCGCCGGGCCCGCGCCGCCGCGCTGCTGATGTTCGCCCTGCCCGGCAGCACCTACCTCTACCAGGGTGAGGAGCTGGGCCTGCCCGAGGTCCTCGACCTGCCCGACCACCTGCGCCAAGACCCGGCGTTCGGCCGTACCGGGCGCAGCCGCGACGGCTGCCGGGTGCCGCTGCCGTGGAGCGGCGAGGACCCGCCGTACGGCTTCGGGCCGGCCGGCTCGGTCGAATCCTGGCTGCCGGCCCCGGCCGGCTGGGCGCCGCTGACCGCGCAGGCGCAGGCCGGCGACAAGTCGTCGACGTTGCAGCTGTACCGGCGGGCCCTCGCCATCCGCGCCGAGCACCCGGCGCTGCGGGACGCCCCGGCCGGCGACGGCACCGGGCTGACCTGGCTGGAGTCCGGGCCGGGCGTGCTGGCGTTCCGCCGCACCGCCGACGGCGGGACCGGTGAGAGCGGGACCGGTGAGAGCGACGCGGGCGACGACACGGCCGCGCTGGTCTGCGTGGTCAACCTCAGTGGTGCGCCGGTGGCGGTCGACGGGTACGGCGTACCGCTGATCACCAGCGCGCCGTTGGCCGGACCGCCCGGTCGCCAGCTGCTGCCGGTCGACGCCGCCGCCTGGTTCCAGCCGGCCTGACCGGTTCGGACGGCAGGTTTACGACGGCCTGCCGCCGGGTATGGCTCGAAGCAGGAAACACCGGTCGTTCGTCGAGCCGGAAGCGCCGCCGGGCGGCTGGGCAAAGACCCCTTGTGGTGGGGGGCGAAGGTGGTGACGGTGCCCCGGGACCAAAAATGGTCCCGGGGCACCACCGCGTCTGGACGAGATTGCCGGATGTCCATCGGCCAGCGGTGCCGATAAGCCAGGCAACACCCTCAAGTCCGTTACCGGAAGGTTTCCAACCCGATTCATCGATGCTCCCCTATTGAGGAGATGTCCGGTGAGCCGGGAAGGAAGAACCGATGGTATCGAAACGTACAGGTGTGTTGGTGGCGACGACGCTGCTGGCACTGGTCCCGGCCGCCCCGGCGGTGGCCGCCGTGCCCGAGGCGACGGTGCACGCCGTCGGCGGCCCGACCGCCGTCGCGGACTCCTACATCGTCGTGCTGGCCGACTCAGCGGTGGCCGCCGACACCACCGATGCCACCGGTGCGGCCGACGCGGTCGGCCGCACCGCGCGCTCCCTGGCCGACCGGTACGGCGGCGACGTCGCCCGGGTCTACCGGCACGCGCTACCTGGCTTCGAGGTCCACCTGTCGCCGCGCCAGGCCCGCCGGCTCGCCGCCGATCCGCGGGTGGCCTCGGTGACCCAGAACCACACGGTGACCGCCGCCGACGTTCAGGCTCCGACGCCGTCCTGGGGCCTGGACCGGATCGACCAGCGAAACCTGCCACTCGACGACACGTACACCTATCCGAGCGTCGCGTCGTCCGTGCGGGTCTACGTCATCGACACCGGGATCCGGATGTCGCACGACGAGTTCACCGGGCGGGTGCGTTCCGGGCGCGACACCATCGACAACGACGACGACGCGTCCGACTGCAGCGGGCACGGCACGCACGTCGCGGGCACGGTCGGCGGCACCACGTACGGCGTCGCCAAGAACGTGGAGCTGGTCGCCGTACGGGTGCTCAACTGCGGCGGCAACGGCACCGTCGCCACCGTGATCGCCGGCATCGACTGGGTGACCGCCGACCACCAGCCGGGCGAGCCGGCCGTGGCCAACATGAGCCTCGGCGGGCTCGGCTACGCTCCCACGGACCAGGCGCTGGCCCGCTCCGTCGCCGACGGCGTCACCTACGTCGTCGCGGCCGGCAACAACAACGGCGCCGACGCCTGCGGTTACTCCCCCGGCCGCGCCCCGCAGGCGATCACCGTCGCCGCCACCAGGCCCGACGACGCGCGCGCGCCGTTCTCCAACATCGGCGACTGCGTCGACATCTTCGCCCCCGGCACCGACATCGTCTCGGCCGGGATCACCAGCGACAGCGCCGCCCGCCCGGCCAGCGGCACGTCGATGGCCGCCCCACACGTCGCCGGTGCGGCAGCGCTGATCCTCGCCGAGCACCCCGACCACACCCCGGCCCAGGTCACCACCGCGCTGCTCGACGCCGCCACCCCCGGCGTCGTGACTGACCCGGGTGCCGGCTCCCCGAACCGGCTGCTGCACATCGACGGCACCGTCCCCGCCCACGACTTCGCCCTGGCCGTCGCCCCGACCAGCGGCACCGTCGCGCCCGGTGGCAGCGTCACCACCACTGTCACGGCGACCGTCACCGCCGGCTCCGCACAGTCGGTCGACCTGAGCGTCGCCGGGCTGCCGTCCGGCGCGACCGCCACCTTCGACCCGGCCACCATCGGCTCGGCCGGCAGCACCACCCTGACCATCGCCACCACGGCGGTCACCGCCGCCGGCACCTACCGGGTGCACATCGTCGGCACCGGCCCGCACGCCACCCGGATCGCCAGGTTCGTCCTCACCGTCGAGGCGCTGCCAGGTTGTCTCGGTGCCAACGAGACCGACACCCCGCTGCCGTTGTTCGGCGGGTTCGTCGACGTCCCGATCACCATCACCGGCTGCGCGGGCAACGCCGCCGCCAACAGCACCATCGCGGTACGCATCGAGCACACCGCCATCACCGACCTGCAGGTGGAGCTGTTCGCCCCCGACGGCACCCGCTACTTCCTGCTGGCCCGTACCGGTCACGGGGCCGCCCCGAACGTCGACCACACGTTCACGTACGACTTGTCCGACAAGGTGGCCGACGGGACCTGGCGCCTGCGGGTCTACGACTCCGGCCCGACCGGCTCCGGGTTCTTCGACTCCTGGCGGCTGAACCTCGCCGGAGCGGATCTGCCCCTACCGGTCTGCGGCGGCCAGGCGACCACCGACGTGCCGATCGGTGACCGGGCGACCGCCGAGAGCCCGATCACGGTGAGCGGTTGCGACCCTGTCTCGCGGCGCAGCGCGTGGGTGGACGTACGGGTGGTCCACCCTTGGTCGCGTGACCTCAGCTACGAACTGGTCGCCCCGGACGGACGGGTGTTCACCCTGCAGGGCGTCAACGGCATGGGTCTGCCCAACATGTTCCGGACCTTCGTCGTCGACGCGTCCGGGTACGACGACCCGAACGGCGTCTGGAAGCTGCGGGTCCAGGACCACTACTGGGGCGAATCGGGTCCGGCGTACATCGACAGCTGGCGGCTGACGCTGCGACCGTAAAGTCAGCACGGGCGGCTTCCCGGCCGTCGGCCCAGTCGACGGGCGCTACGGCCGTACCGGTCAGGCCCGGGTCGTCAGGATGCTGGCGATCCGGGCCATGCCCGCGCGTACCTCGTCCGGTGACGGCGGCGGCGACGGTTCGACGTGCCGCTCCTGCGGTTCGGCGTCGTTGCCGCCGACCAGGTCCTCGAAGTCGTCGTACTCGGCGACGTCCTCGTCGGCGGAGGCCTGAGCGGCGGCCAGCTCGCCGCGGATCTCCTCGACGGTGACCAGGGTGAGCAGCGGCTCGACCACCGCCATCAGCTCCTCGTCGGCGACCACCGTCTCGGCCAGGGCCAGCGCGTGCGCCCGTTCGTACGGCCCGCACACCACCGGTTCCCACTCGCCGTCCTGGTCGCCGAGCGGACCGAAGGTGATGATCCACGGCATCGTGTGCGCCGGTGAGTCGTCCGGCAGCTCAAGCGTGACTAGTGCCCCCACCTGACCGATCATCGTCGTACGACCGAGACCGCCGACGGCTTTTGCGGCTTTTACTGCTTTTGGCGGTGCCGTCCCGGCCGTCCGCCCGGCTGTCCGCCGGGCGGTCAGGTCGACCTTCCGCCGGGCCGCCAGATCGACCACCCGGCCGTGCCGGCTGGTCGCCGCCAGCGCCGCGCCGAACAGCAGCAGCTGGTTGAGCAGATAAAGGTAGATCAGCAGACCGACCGCGCCGGCCACCACGGTGTACGCCGGATTGCGCTCGAACCGGCCGACGTAGAACCGCCCGGCCGTGTTCAGCACGGTCAGGCCGAGCGCCACCACGAGGATCGGGGCGACCAGCCGCCGGGCGGACATCCGCAGCCGGGGCACCGCGACCAGCAGCGCCGAGGCGAGCACCAGGTTGATCACGAAGGCGAGCAGCACGCTGGCGACGGTCGCGGCCACCGAATCCTCGCCGAGCAGCCAGCCGAGCAGCGACCGCAGCGCGTCTACCGCACCCACCGAGACACCGATCAGCAGGAACACCCCGACGAGTACGGCCAGGTCGACGACCTGCCGTACGCCGAAGTAGCCGGGCTGCTGGTCGAGCCGGTAGACGAACCGTTGCGACGAGCGGATCGCCTCCACCCAGCCGATGCCGGTCAACGCGAGCAGCACCAGGCCGACGACACCGACCTGGCCACTGTTGCGCTGGATCTGGGCCAGGTCCAGAAACGGCAGGTTCTGCAGCAGGAAGTCGGCGACCGCCGCGCTGACCTCGGCGTTGGCCTCCACCAGGGCACCGAATACCCAGTACGCGACCAGGCCGAGGGCGAAGACGGCGAAGAACCCGTAGTACGCGATCGCGGCGGCCAGCCGCCCGCCCAGCACCTGGTTGTAGCGTTCCACCGCCCGCCAGAGGTGGTCCAGGCGCGGGTACCGCCGCCGGGACCGGTCCAGCGCCCGCTGGGTGCCGGACCAGGCCCGGCCGAAAACGTTCACCCCGTCATCCTGGTGCACCGGTCACCCCGGTGCACTCGTCATCCCGGTGCGTCGGGACGCTGCCGGGTGGTCAGCCGCCGAGTGGAAAATCCCGGCGCGGACGCCACCGCCCCTCACCGCTGTGCGAGAAGAGCGTGAACGAGTCGACCTCGAACTGCGCCTCGAAGCTGGCGAGGTCGTCGTAGACCTTGTCCATCGCGTCGGTCGGCACGTCCTGGGCGACGGTCACGTGCGGGTGGTACGCGAACCGGCTCTCCCGGACGAGCTGGTCGGCGGCGCCGATCGCCGAGGCGAGCAGCTCGCACTCGCTGATCCCGGCCGCCACCGCGACGAAGACCACCTCGGTGATCGGCCGGAACGTCCCGGTCCCGCGCAGGTGCAACGGGTACGGCGGATGCGCGGCGGCCACCGCCGCCAGGTGCGCCTCCACCTCGGCCAGCTGGCCTTCGACAATGTCGGTCGGGCCGAGCAGGGTGATGTGCGCGGGCACGTACTCGGCGGCCGGGTCGCCGGCCTCGGCCCGGCGGCGGGTCAGCTCCTCGCCCCAGGGCTGCGGGATGTCGATGGCGACGCCGATCCGCACCTGACCGGGAGCTGGGCGCGCGCCGATGACGGACACTGTCAGACAGTCCCCGCGGGTGCCAGGAAACCGACCCGGTCGTACACGGCGGCGAGCGTCGCGGCCGCCACCGCCTCGGCCTTCCCCGCGCCGATCGCCAGGATCTTGTCCAGCTGGGCCGGGTCGTCGAGGTAGCCGCGGGTGCGCTCCTGGATCGGCCGGACGAACTCCACCACCACCTCCGCCAGGTCCTTCTTCAGGTCACCGTAGCCTTTGCCCTGGTACGCGGCGGTCAGCTCGTCGAGCGTCCGGCCGCTGAGCGCGGCGTAGATGGTGAGCAGGTTGCTGATGCCGGGCTTGCTCTCCGGATCGTAGATGATCTCGCGGCCGGTGTCGGTGACCGCCGAGCGGATCTTCTTGGCCGATTTGGCCGGGTCATCCAGCAGGTCGATGATGCCGGCCGGGGAGGACGACGACTTGGACATCTTGGCGGTCGGGTCCTGCAGGTCGAGGATCTTGGCGGTGTCCCGCACGATGTACGGGGCCGGCACGGTGAAGGTGGCGCCGAACCGGGTGTTGAACCGCTGCGCCAGGTCCCGGGTGAGCTCCAGGTGCTGCCGCTGATCCTCGCCGACCGGGACCGCGTCGGCCTGGTAGAGCAGGATGTCGGCGGCCTGCAGCACCGGGTAGGTGAACAGCCCGACGCTGGCCCGCTCGGCGCCCTGCTTGGCGGACTTGTCCTTGAACTGGGTCATCCGGCTCGCCTCGCCGAACCCGGTGATGCAGCCCATCACCCAGGCGAGCTGGGCGTGCTGCGGCACCTGGGACTGGACGAACAGGGTGCACCGGCCCGGGTCGAGGCCGGCGGCGAGCAGCTGGGCGGCGGCCACCCGGGTCCGCTGGCGCAGCACCTGCGGGTCGTGGCCGGCGGTGATCGCGTGCAGGTCGACCACGCAGTAGAAGGTGTCGTGGGTGTCCTGCATCGCCGCCCAGTTGCGCACCGCGCCGAGGTAGTTGCCGAGGTGGAACGAGTCGGCGGTGGGCTGGATGCCGGAGAGCACCCGGGGGCGGGAGGCGGGCTCGGACATGTCGACAATTCTGACAGCACCGGTGGATCGATGTCTCGCCGGTATCCGACCGGCCGCCGCCGGTCGGCAATGTTCGGCTCTGTTGGATTTACCCGTCGCCACTGTTGATTCCTGGCCGGATGTGGTGAAATCTTCACCGGACGACCGGCGGAGTGAAGGGACACCGATCGTGACACTCCCGGTAGCCGCCGGCGGCCCACGCGACAGCGACGCGGGGCCGGTCACCCGCCGCGCCCACGACGGCTTCCAGCAGCGGTACGGCGTACCGCCAGCCGGTTCGTGGGCGGCACCCGGGCGGGTCAACCTGATCGGCGAGCACACCGACTACAACGACGGCTTCGTGCTGCCGTTCGCCCTGCCGCACCGCACCGTCGTCGCGGCCGGCCCGGCAGAGCCAGCCGGACCGACAGCGCAGGGCGGCCCGGCAGCGCCAGCCGGACCGGCAGCGCAGGGCGGGCCGGCAGCGCAGGGCGGGCCGGCAGAGCCCGGCTGGACCGTCTGGTCGGAGCAGTCCGGCGAGGAGATCGCGTTCAGCGCCGCCGACGCGGACCGGCCCGGCGCGGTCGACGGCTGGGGCGGCTACGTCGCCGGCGTGGTGTGGGCGCTGCGCGAGGCCGGGTACCCCGTACCGGCCGCCCGGATGGCGATCGCGTCCGACGTACCGCTCGGCGCCGGCCTGTCGTCGTCGGCGGCGCTGGAGGCCGCGGTGCTGACCGCCCTGGCCGACCTCGGTGGCATCGGCCCCGACCGGCTGCCGGTGGACCGGCGGCCGGCGCTGGCCCAGCGGGCAGAGAACGGCTACGCCGGCGTGCCCTGCGGGATCATGGACCAGTCGGCGTCGATCCGCTGCCGGGCCGGGCACGCGCTGTTCCTCGACTGCCGGTCGCTCGACGTCGACCACGTCCCGTTCGACCTGGCCGCCGCCGGGCTGGCCGTCCTGGTGGTCGACACCCGGGCCCCGCACCGACACGTCTCCGGGGAGTACGCCGCCCGCCGGGCCGCCTGCGAACGGGCGGCCGGGCTGCTCGGCGTGCCCGCGCTTCGCGACGTGCCGGTCGACGGTCTGCCGGCCGCGCTGGACCGGCTGCCGGACGACCCGACGCGACGCCGGGTCCGGCACGTCGTCACCGAGAACCACCGGGTCCGCGAGACGGTGACGCTGCTGCGGTCCGGCCGGGTCCGCGAGATCGGCCCGCTGCTGACCGCCTCGCACGCGTCGATGCGCGACGACTTCGAGATCACCGTGCCGGAGGTGGACGTCGCGGTGACCGCGGCGCTGGCCGGCGGCGCGTACGGGGCCCGGATGACCGGCGGTGGCTTTGGCGGTTGCGTGTTGGCGCTGGTCGATGCGGATGCCGCCGACCGGGTGGCGGCCACAGTGGGCGCCGCGTACGCCGACCACGGCTTCCCGCCACCGACGTTCTTCACCGCCCTGCCCTGCGCGGGAGCCGAACGGATCCACTAACCTCGCCGCGACACATTAGACCAGTGGCGGCGGAGGTGCCCGTGGTGCAGGAGATGACCGACCGGCCGGCAGAGGACATCCCGTTCCTGGTCCGGATCGACGGACGCCGGTTCCTGATCTGGGCCGGCGGGCTGGCCGCCGTCTGCTGGTTGCTGGCCGGTGGGCTGCTCGGCGGGGTGGCGTACCTGGTCGCGAGGGAGGCGGCGGTCGGCCGCTCGGCGACGATGGCGCTGGCCGGTCTGCCGGTGCTGCTGCTCGGCGGGTTGCTGGCCGCGACGGTGACCATGTGGCACGGCCGGTTCACCGGCCGTGGCCCGGTGCTGGCCGCCGACCGGACCGGGGTCTGGGTGGCGAACGGCAGTTTCCGCGCCAACCCGGTCTGGCTGCCGTGGGACGCGGTGTCGGCGGTGCAGGTCCGCCGTACCGGGATCGAGGATCTGATCTTCATCGACGCGCAGACGCCGCACCCGGCGGTGCCGCCGGGTGCCCGGCTGATGGTGCCGACCATGCTGCTGGACTGCGGCAGCACCCAGATCGTGGCCGCGCTCGGCGCGTTGGCCGCCGGCCGGGCCCCGGTCTACGGACGCTGGTGAGCTCAGCCGCAGGGTCGGGCCCGCCAGTGACAGCGGACCCGACCCGTCAGCCCAGGATCAGCCGGCTTCGATGATCATGCCGGCGGCGGCGGTCCGGTTCGTCGACTCGTCGATCAGGATGAAACCGCCGGTGGTCCGGTTACGCCGGTACTCGTCGGTGAGCAGCGGGACCGTGGTCCGGAAGGTGACCCGACCGATGTCGTTGAGGCCGAGCTGGCTGGCGGACTCGTCGCGGTGCAACGTGTTGACGTCCAGCCGGTACTGCACGCCACGGACCACGGCGCGGGCGCTGCGGGTGGTGTGCTTGATGGCGTATTTGCCGCCCACCTGCAGTGGCCGCGTCTCGTCCATCCAGCAGATCATCGCCTCGACGTCCTGGGCCGGGGTGGGCGCGTTGTGCGGCCGGCAGATCAGGTCGCCCCGGGAGATGTCCAGCTCGTCGGTGAGCCGTACGGTCACCGACATCGGCGGGAACGCCTCGTCGACCGGGCCGTCGGCGGTCTCGATGCTGGCGATCGTGCTGGTCAGCCCGGACGGCAGCACCATCACCTCGTCGCCGGGCTTGAGCACCCCGGAGGCGACCTGGCCGGCGTAGCCCCGGTAGTCGGTGACAATGGTCGACTGTGGCCGGATCACGTACTGCACCGGGAACCGCACGTCGACCAGGTTCCGGTCGGAGGCGATGTGCACGTGCTCCAGGTGGTGCAGCAGCGACGGGCCTTCGTACCAGGGGCTGCGCTCCGACCGGGTGGCGATGTTGTCGCCGTTCAACGCCGAGATCGGGATGACCGACAGGTCGGGCACCTCCAGCTTTGCGGCGAAGGTGGTGAACTCGTCGGCGATCGTCTCGTAGACCGACTGGTCCCAGTCGACCAGGTCCATCTTGTTGACGCAGAGCACCAGGTGCGGCACCCGCAGCAGGGAGCAGAGGAACGCGTGCCGGCGGGACTGCTCGACCAGACCCTTGCGGGCGTCGACCAGGATCAGCGCCAGGTCGGCGGTGGAGGCACCGGTGACCATGTTGCGGGTGTACTGGGTGTGCCCCGGGGTGTCGGCGATGATGAACTTGCGCCGGGGGGTGGCGAAGTAGCGGTACGCCACGTCGATGGTGATGCCCTGCTCCCGCTCGGCGCGCAGGCCGTCGGTGAGCAGCGCCAGGTTGGTGTACTCGTCGCCCCGGGCCGCACTGACCGCCTCGACCGCTTCCAGCTGGTCGGTGAAGAGCGACTTGGTGTCGTAGAGCAGTCGACCGATCAGGGTCGACTTGCCGTCGTCGACGCTGCCGGCGGTGGCGAACCGCAGCAGGTCCATGGCCCGGGTGGTGGGGGCGTCAGCCGTCACCGTCATCAGAAGTAGCCCTCCCGCTTGCGGTCCTCCATGGCGGCCTCACTGACCCGGTCGTCGCCCCGGGTGGCCCCGCGCTCGGTGATCCGGGTCGCGGCGACCTCGTCGATCACCTTCTCGACGGTGTCCGCCGGGGAGCGGACCGCCGCCGTGCAGGAGGCGTCGCCGACGGTGCGGTAGCGCACCTGCTCGATGAACGGCGTCTCGCCGGAGCGGGGCTGGATGAACTCGTTGACGGCGTACAGCATGCCGTCGCGCTCGATCACCTCGCGCTCGTGGGCGAAGTAGATCGGCGGCAGCTCGATCCGCTCCCGGGCGATGTAGTGCCACACGTCCAGCTCGGTCCAGTTGGACAGCGGGAAGACCCGGATCGACTCGCCCGGGTGGTGCCGGCCGTTGTACAGCGACCACAGCTCGGGGCGCTGGTTCTTCGGATCCCACTGACCGAACTCGTCGCGGAACGAGAAGACCCGCTCCTTGGCCCGGGCCTTCTCCTCGTCCCGGCGGGCCCCGCCGAACAGGGCGTCGAACCGGTACTTCTCGACCGCGGCCAGCAGCACCGGGGTCTGGATGCGGTTGCGCATCCCGTCCGGCGACTCGTGGACCAGCCCCGATTCGAGGGCTTCCGGCACGCTGGCGACGACAAGTTGCAGGCCGAGTTCGTCGACCCGACGGTCCCGGTAGTCGAGCACCTCTTGGAAGTTGTGCCCGGTGTCGACGTGCATCACCGGGAACGGGATCCGGGCCGGGGCGAACGCCTTCTGCGCCAGCCGCAGCATGACGATCGAGTCCTTGCCGCCGGAGAAGAGCAGCACCGGCCGCTCCAGCTCGGCGACGACCTCGCGCATGACGAAGATGCTCTCCGCCTCCAGCGCGTCGAGGTGGGAGACGCGGTACGGGGTCGCGTTGGTCATCACACCCACCCCTGGTTGTGGGTCATCCGAAGCTTGGTCATCCGAATACCAGACCTTTCCGGTTGGCAAGCTGGAGATAGGGGGTCAGGATACCTGCAGATGCTGCCGCAACGCTGCGAGCAGTTTGCTGGCAAGATCTCGTCGGCAGACCACCAAATCTGGCAGCCGCGGGTTGGCCTCGTTGTATTGCAGCGCGGATCCGTCGATCCGGGAAGCGTGCAGACCGGTGGCGGTCGCCACGGCGACCGGCGCGGCCGAGTCCCACTCGTACTGGCCGCCGGCGTGCACGTAGGCGTCGGCGTCGCCGGCGATCACCGCGGCGATCTTGGCGCCGGCCGAGCCCATCGGCACCAGCTCGGCACCGAGCTGCTCGGCGAGCGCGGTGACGAAGGCCGGTGGCCGGCTGCGGCTGGCGGCCAACCGGATCGCCCCCGAACCGGGCATGCCGGGCGCGGGCATCGGCGGGTACGGCGGCGGGTGCTCGGTGCTGATCGTGCGGTGCTGGGCGGGCAGTCCCACCGCGCCGGCGACCAGCCGGTGCGGGGTGGAGCCGCTGCGTGACCAGAGCGCCACGTGCACCGCCCAGTCGGCGCGGCCCTCCTCGGAGAACTCGCGGGTGCCGTCGAGCGGGTCGATGATCCACACCCGGTCGGCGGTGAGCCGGGACGGCCCGGCGTCCGTCGAGGTCTCGGCGTCCGGGTCCGGCAGCGCCTGGCGGGCACCGTCGTCCTCCTCCGACAGCACCGCGTCCGCCGGCCGCCAGCGGGCCAGTTCGGTACGGAGCAGGTCGTGGGAGACCTTGTCACCGGCCGCCTTGAGCGCGGTCGGGTCGGCGTACCCCAGCTCCTCACGGACCTGGAGCAGCGACTCGCCGGCGCGCCCGGCGAGCCATCGGGCGAATGCGGCATCGGTTACCGGCGGCGTGCTCATCTGGCTCCTCTCGTACCTGCCCGGCGGACACCGGGCCGTCCACCCGGAATCCACGGGCGGTGTTCTGCCCGGTTCACGATCCAGCTGTCCCAGATGTAACGCCACAGCCGCCTCTCAGGTGCTGTGGTACGCGTTCTGGGCCCACTCGAGCCCTCGGACGACCACCGCTTCCACCAGGTCAGCGGCCCGATCGACGAGAAAGTCGAGTTCCTTGCGTTCAGTTGTCGAGAAATCTGACAAAACATAATCTGCTGGATCTTGTCGACCAGGCGGACGCCCGATCCCGAACCTGACCCGCAGGTACTCCTTGCTGCCGAGCGACCGGGACATGGAGCGCAGCCCGTTGTGGCCGCCCTCTCCACCGCCCTGCTTCACCCGCAGTCGACCGTAGTCGATATCCAGCTCGTCGTGCACCGTGACGATCTGCTCGACCGGCACCTTGTAGAACTTGGCCAACGCGGCCACCGGGCCGCCGGAGAGGTTCATGTACGTCAGCGGCTTCGCCAGCACCAGCTTCGGCCCGCCCAGGCCGAGCCGACCCTCGGCGGACTCGGCCGCCGCCCGACGGTGCCGGCTCAACCGCACAGCCAGCCGACCGGCGAGCAGGTCCGCGACCATGAAACCGACGTTGTGCCGGTTACGGGCGTACTCCCGGCCCGGGTTGCCCAGCCCGACGACCAGCCACGGTGCCGTCTCCACCACACCTCCTGAAACGGATCAAGGCGTCACCGCCGCGGCAGGGCCGGCAGCGGGACGCCCGGATCGTCGAACGGCAGGTCAGACCGGCTGCTCGGCGGCGCCCTCGGCGACGGACTCCTCGGCCGTCTCCTCGCCGGTCTCCTCGCCGAGCTGGGCGGCGCTCGGCGCGGCGGAGACCACCACGAGCACGGTCGCCGGGTCGACGGTCAGCTCGACCCCGCCCGGCAGCTGGACGTCGCCGGCGGTGACGTGCGAGCCGGGCTCCAGACCCTCGATCGACACCTCCAGCGACTCCGGCACCCGGGTCGCCTCGGCGCTGACCGACAGCGTGTCGTGCTCGTGCATCACCAGGGTGCCCTTGGCCGGCTCGCCGACCAACTGCACCGGGATGTCCACGGTGACCTTCTCGCCCCGGCGGACCAGCAGCAGGTCGACGTGCTCGAAGGTGTCCTTGACCGGGTCACGCTGGATCGCCTTGGTCAACGCCAACGCCTGGGTGCCGTCGGTGATGTCGATGGCGAACAGCTGGTTGGCGCCGCCGTGCCGGATCGCGGCGGCGAACTCACGGGCGGGCAACGCGATGTGCTTGGGCTTCTCGCCGTGGCCGTACAGCACGGCGGGCACCTTGCCGGCCCGGCGGGTACGGCGGGCACCACCCTTACCGAACTCGGTGCGGGGCTCGGCGCTGATCTTTACCTCGGACACGGGAGTACTCCTGGAGTTTCGGCAGTGCGTGCGGGGGAACCTGATCCGGCTCCGGGGAGACGGACGCGATGTCGGCGGTGCCGGGCGAAGGGGCACGCTGGGCGCTCGTCCAACTGGGCAGTGCCCGGAGCACCGCGTCGATCACGGTGCTTCCGGGCGGCAGCGCTTCGTCAGCAGCGGCCCGCAGGGCACCCTCGCCGTGGCAACCGCACCAGTCTACCCGAGGCTGGTGAACTGGTTCAGGCAGTACCCCTGTGCGGGCGGCTCAGCCCGCGCGGGCGCGGGCCTAAAGTCAGCTCAGCCCGGCGCAAGCCGGGCCCGAAATCAGCTCAGCCCGCCGAACAGCGTCGTCACCGAGCCGTCGTCGAAGACCTCGCGGATCGCCCGGGCCAGCAACGGCGCGATGGACAGCACGGTGAGCTTGTCCAACTGCTTCTCCGCCGGCAACGGCAGGGTGTTGGTCACCACCACCTCGCTGATCCGGCTGTTCTTCAACCGCTCGGTGGCCGGGTCGGACAGCAACGCGTGGGTGGCCGCGACCGCGATGTCCGACGCACCCGCGTCGTAGAGGATCTCCGCCGCCTTGGTGATCGTCCCACCGGTGTCGATCATGTCGTCGACGATCAGGCAGACCCGGCCCTCGACGTCGCCGACCACCCGGTTCGCGACCACCTGGTTCGGCTTGAGCGGGTCCCGGGTCTTGTGGATGAAGGCCAGCGGGCAGCCGCCGAGCCGGTCGGTCCAGCGCTCGGCCACCCGGACCCGGCCGGAGTCCGGCGCGACCACGGTCATCGGCCGCCCGGCGAACCGGCTCTCGACGTAGCCGGCCAGGATGTCCATCGCGAAGAGGTGGTCGACCGGGCCGTCGAAGAAGCCCTGGATCTGCGCGGTGTGCAGATCGACGGTGAGGATCCGGTCCGCGCCGGCGGTGCGCAGCAGGTCGGCGATCAGCCGGGCGGAGATCGGCTCCCGGCCGCGGTGCTTCTTGTCCTGACGCGAGTACGGGTAGAACGGCAGCACCACGGTGATCCGCTTGGCCGAGCCACGCTTCAGTGCGTCGATCATGATCAAGGTCTCCATCACCCAGCGGTTGACGCCGTGGGTGACCGACTGGACGACGAACGCGTCCGAGCCGCGGACCGACTCCTTGAACCGGACGAAGATCTCACCGTTGGAGAACTCGTACGAGTCGGCCGGGGTGGGTGCGATGCCGAGCACTTCACCGATCTCCTCGGCGAGCTCGGGGAAACCCCGGCCGGTGAAAAGCATCAGGCTCTTGCGGTTCTCGGCGACGATGCTGCCCATCGAGACGTCTGCTCCCGTCAGGGTGGTTGCGGACGCCGACCTGGCTGGGCCGTACGCCGCTGGACTAGTCAGTCGCAGTATCTCCCGGAACCGGGTCAGTGGCACCGTGATGGTGGGCCGCTTCACCGTTACCAGCCCCGACCTGCCCGTTCCCGGCGTCGGCCGGCCCGTTCCCGGCACCGGCCGCCGACCCGGCTGTGGCGCGTTCGGCGGCCGCCGCGGCGGCGGTGCCCGGGCGGCGGGACCGCACCCAGCCGTCGACCGTGCGCTGCTGGGCCCGGGTGACGGCGAGCGCGCCGGGCGGCACGTCCCGGTTCACCACGCTGCCTGCCCCGACATACGCGCCGGCGCCGATCTCGACCGGGGCGATCAGGCTGCTGTCGCAGCCGACGAAGGCGGACTCCCCCACCGTGGTGTGGCTCTTGTGCACCCCGTCGTAGTTGACGAAAATCGTCGCCGCGCCGATGTTGGCCCGGGCGCCGATCGTGGCGTCCCCGACGTAGCTCAGATGCGGCACCTTGGCGCCCGCGCCGATCTGCGACTTCTTCACCTCGACGAAGGTGCCGACCTTGGCCCGCTCGTCGAGCTGGGCGTCCGGGCGCAGATAGGCGTACGGGCCGACGCTGGCGCCGGCACCGATCCGGGCCTGCACGGCGTGCGACCGCAGCACGGTCGCGCCCGCGCCGACGGCGGTGTCGATCAGCGTGACGTCCGGCCCGACGGTGGCCTCGGCACCGACCGTACTGGTGCCGTACAGCTGGGTGTTCTGCTCGACGACGGCGTCGCGTTCCAGGTGCACCGTCACGTCGATCCAGGTGGTGGCCGGGTCGAGGATGCTCACCCCGGCGCGCATCCAGCCCTCGTTGACCCGGTCGGCGAGCAGCCGGCGCAGCCGGGCCAGCTCCACCCGGTCGTTGCAGCCCAGGGTCTCGGTCACGTCGGCGGCGACGTGCACGCCGACCGGCGCTCCGGCGGCGGCCAGCAGGCCGACGGCGTCGGTCAGGTACTCCTCGCCCTGGTCGTTGTCGGTGGTGATCTTGCCGAGCGCGTCGCGCAGTCCGGCCGCGTCGAAGGCATAGATTCCGGCGTTGATCTCGCGGATCCGGCGCTGCTCCGGGCTGGCGTCGCGCTCCTCGACGATGCGCTCCAGGCCGCCGGCCGGGTCGCGGACGATCCGGCCCAGACCGGTCGGGTCGGCGACCTCGGCGGTCAGTACGGTGGCGGCCGCCCCGGCCGACTCGTGCGCCTCGATCAGCTCGGTCACCGTCTCTGGGCGCAGCAGCGGCACGTCGCCGTTGAGCACCACGACGGTGCCGGTGGCGTCGGGCGCGGCCGCCATCGCCAGCCGGACCGCGTGCCCGGTGCCGTGCTGCTCGGCCTGCAGCACCGGTACGGCCGCCGGGGCGATCTCCGACAGGTGGGCGGTGACCTGCTCGGCGCGGTGTCCGACGACGACCAGGGTGCGCTCGGCGGCGGCGGCCGTGGCGGCGGCGAGGACGTGCCCGACCAGGGTCCGGCCGAGCAGCGGGTGCAGCACCTTGGGTAGCGCCGATTTCATCCGCTTGCCTTCGCCGGCAGCGAGGACGACCACGGTACGGGACCGGGGCTGGATCACGAGAAATGCTCCCGTCAGGGCGGCGGCACGTTCTACTTGACCAGACGAGACACTCAGCGTCACGACAGCGAGGCTCAATGTCACGGGAAGCTCGGCCGCTAGGACTCGAACCTAGAATATCGGGACCAAAACCCGAGGTGTTGCCAATTACACCACGGCCGATCGTGCTACGGACACAGCCTAGCGTGCCGGGCGGATTCCGGCGTACTCCCGTCGCCCGGCACAGGCGGGCCGGGCGAGCACGCACACCGACCCGGCTCCGGAACTCGACCGTAGAAAACTACGACTCCGTAGGTTACGGTGACGTAGGCGTAAGTTCCCGTTGTTTCACCGCTGGCCGCCGCACCGGCTGGAACGCCCCGGCGCACCGCGGTCGAACCCGTCACCGCTGCGAGGTGCCATGTCAACCGCCCTACTCGAGCCGCCACAGACCAACCCCGGCCCCGCCCCCAAGCCACTGACCGTCGGCAAACAGTCGATCGGTGTGCTGATCGCCCTCGGCGCCTTCGTGACCGTCCCGTTCCTGGCGCTGATCGCCGCCGTACCGGTCGCCTGGGGCGGCTGGCTGGGCTGGACCGACGTCGTCATCGGGCTGGTCTTCTACGTGGTAGCCGGGCTGGGCATCACCGTCGGGTTCCACCGGTACTTCACCCACGGCTCGTTCAAGGCGAAGCGGTGGCTGCGGATCGCGCTGGCACTCGCCGGGTCGCTGGCCATCGAGGGCAACATCATCCAATGGGTCGCCGACCACCGCCGGCACCACGCCTACAGCGACATCGAGGGCGACCCGCACTCGCCGTGGCGCTTCGGCACCAGCGTCTGGGGCCTGACCAAGGGTCTGCTCTACGCCCACGTCGGCTGGCTGTTCCACCGTGACCTGACCAACCAGGAGCGCTTCACCCCCGACCTGCTCGCCGACAAGGACATCCGCCGCATCGACCAGTTCTTCCCGGCGCTGGTCGTGTTCACCATGCTCGCCCCGGCGGCGATCGGCGGCCTGGCGACCTGGTCCTGGCAGGGCGCGCTGACCGCGTTCTTCTGGGCCGGCCTGGTCCGGGTCGCACTGCTGCACCACATCACCTGGTCGATCAACTCCGTCTGCCACGTCTACGGCGAGCGCCCGTTCGAGGTACGCCAGGGCGACAAGGCGTCGAACTTCTGGCCGCTGGCCATCCTCTCGTTCGGCGAGAGCTGGCACAACCTGCACCACGCCGACCCGACCTGCGCCCGGCACGGCGTACTGCGCGGGCAGATCGACATCTCCGCGCGGGTGATCTGGCTGCTGGAGAAGACCGGGGCGGTCTCCAACGTCCGCTGGCCGAAGCCCGATCGGATCGCGGCCAAGCTGGTCAAGCCGGCCGGCTGAGCCGGACCGCGGCCGGTACAGCTACCCACCGGGTCGGTGCGGGCACCGACCCGGTGGCTCGGCACTGGCAGGATGAGCCAAGTGACGGACAACCCAACCACCAACGGTGACGCTTCACCGGGCGGCACACCGGCACCGCCACCACCACCGGCGGTGCCGGCCAAATCGAACTCCCGGGTCCGCATGTCGGCCGCGCAACGGCGGGAGCAGCTGATCACCATCGGGCGGCAGCTCTTCGCCGAACGGGGGTTCGACGCCACCTCCATCGAGGAGGTCGCCTCCCGGGCGAAGGTCTCCAAGCCGGTGGTGTACGAACACTTCGGCGGCAAGGAAGGGCTGTACGCGGTCGTGGTGGACCGGGAGGTCCGCGCCCTGCTCGACCGGATCACCAACGCGCTGACCGCCGGGCACCCACGGGAGCTGCTGGAGCAGGCCGCGCTGGCGCTACTCGACTACATCGAGGCGGAGACCAACGGCTTCCGGGTGCTGGTCCGTGAATCGCCGCTGCTGTCGGCCGCCGGCAACTTCTCCAGCGTGATGAACGACGTGGCGCATCAGGTGGAACACATCCTCGGTGCCGAGTTCAAGAGCCGGGGGTACGACCCGAAGCTCGCCGAGCTGTACTCCCAGGCGCTGGTCGGGATGGTGGCGCTGACCGGGCGCTGGTGGCTGGAGGTACGCAAGCCGCGCAAGGAGACGGTCGCCGCGCACCTGGTCAACCTGGCCTGGAACGGACTGTCCCACCTGGAAGCGAAACCCACCCTGCTGACCCGGCGCCGCAACCACTGACCGCCGGGCCGGGTCGGGTCGGGTGGCGTACGCTCACCGCCGGGCCCGCTCGGCCGGTCGGTGCGCGCCGCGCCGGTAGCGTTCCTCGTCGCCGGCCGCCTCGGCCGGCCCCACCTTGTCGTACAGGCCGGTGGCCAGGAAGATCAGACCGAAGATCAGCGACACGATCACCGTCGACATCGAGAAGTTGAGGAAGTTGGCGTCGGTCTGCAGCAGGGCCATCATCAGCAGGCCGGTGACCATGAAGACCACCGCGATGGTGAGGTTGGCAAGGTGCCCGGCCCGGCCGCCGATGATCGCCCCGATCAGGATCAGCCCGCCGTAGACGATCGAGGAGATCGAGAAGGCGAGGTTGGTGCGCAGCCCGAGCACCCAGACGTCGTCCCGGGCGAACAGCGGCTCGCCCCAGGTGGCGGCCGTTCCGGCGATGCCGAAGATCAGCACATACAGGCCGGTCAGCCCGGCGATCGTCCGGTAGACCGGCCGCAGCGGGTGATTGACCGGGATGTGCGCCATGGCTGCCGCTCCTGTCGCCGACCGGGGGCCCGCGTCGCGGCGACGCGGGCCGTCTTTTCCCCGGATTCTCCCGCCAGGAGTGGGCGGCGCGCAGCAGAACCGCCCGGTAGGCGGCTGCGGGACCAGGTCAGAGCACCAGCCGGCCGTCCCGCCACGCCTGGGCCTCCTGCTCGGTGCCGGTCCGGCCGTACATGGCGGCCATCAGCAGCACCAGGCCGATGACCATCACGACCAGGCAGGTGCTCACCGTGAAGTTGAGGAAGTTGGCGTCGGTGCGCAGCACCGCCAACTCGGCCAGGCTCAACGCCATCAGGCCGTACGCCAGCACCTTGTTGATCGCCGTGTCGATGTTGCGGCCGAGCCCCACGCCGGCCAGTACGGCCACGCCCAGCACCAGACACAGCCCGGAGAAGCCGAGGTTGGCGCCCTGACCGAGCACCCGGCTGTCGTTCTGCGCGAAGAGGGCGTCGCCGCTGGTGACGATGATCCCGACGACACCGAAGATCACCAGGTAGAGGCCGGTCAGCGCGGCGACCGCCCGATAGATCGGCCGGGCGGGGTGGTTGACGGGGGTGTGCATGGGGTCTGCTCCAACGCCGACGGGGGGTGGTCGCCGACGATTGTCGCTCATCGCCCGCGACCAGCGGGGGGTGGCCCCGGCCGGCGCGGCCCAGCTCACCAACCGGCCCGGCTCACCTGACCCCCCGGCTCACCCGACGCCTAGCTCACCTGCTCGGCCAGGGCGAGCCACTCCTCCTCGGTACGGCCGCGCTGCGCCTGTACCTCACGCAGTCGGGCGTCCAGCTCGGCGAGCCGGTTGAAGTCGGTGGCATGCCGGGCCAACTCCTCGTGCAGCGCTGCCTCCTGCTGCTCCAGCTTGCCGACCTGGCGCTCCAGCCGGGCCAGCTCCTTGCGGGCCGCCCGCAGGTCACCGGCGGACAGCCCGCCACCGGCGGCGTCACCCACCGACCGGTCGCCGGCCGCAGCACCGGAACCCGCCGGCCGGTCGACCCCGGAGCCGGGTCCGGCGGCCCGCGCCGCCCCGGCACCGGCGGCACCGCCGGCTCGGGCCAGGTACTCGTCGACCCCGCCGGGCAGGTGCACCAGCCGGCCGTCGCCGAACATGCCGTACGCCTCGTCGGTGACCCGCTCGATCAGGTACCGGTCGTGGCTGGCCACGATCAGCGTGCCCGGCCACGAGTCGAGCAGGTCCTCAAGCGCCGCCAGGGTGTCGGTGTCCAGGTCGTTGGTGGGCTCGTCGAGCAGCAGCACGTTCGGCTCGTTGGCCAGCAGTCGCAGCAGCTGCAGCCGACGACGCTCGCCGCCGGACAGGTCACCGACCGGGGTCCACAGCCGCCGGTCGGTGAAGCCGAACATCTCCGCGAACTGGGTGGCGGCCAACTCCCGGTCGCCGAACACCACCCGGCGGGCGACCTCCTCCACCGCCTCCAGCACCCGCAGCTCACCGGGGAGTTCGGCCAGCTCCTGGGACAGGAACGCCGGCCGGACCGTCGCCCCGGTGACCACCCGGCCCTGCTGCGGGGCGCGGACTCCGGCCAGCAGCCGCAGCAACGTGGTCTTGCCGGCACCGTTGGCACCGACGATCGCGATCCGGTCCCCCGGACCGATCTGCCAGGTCAGGCCGTCGAGGATCAGCTTGTCCCCGGCGTACGCGGTGACCTCGTCCAGCTCGTAGACCTGCTTGCCGAGCCGGGCGGTGGCCAGCCGGTGCAGTGACACGGTGTCGCGCGGCGGCGGCACGTCGGCGATCAGCGCGTTCGCCGCCTCGATCCGGAACCGCGGCTTGGAGGTACGGGCCGGCGGGCCACGGCGCAGCCAGGCGATCTCCTTGCGGAGCAGGTTCTGCCGGCGGGCCTCGGTGGCCGCCGCGACCCGCTCCCGTTCGGCGCGGGCCAGCGTCCAGGCGGCGAACCCGCCCTCGTAGGCGCGAACCGTCTGGTCGGCGACCTCCCAGGTGTCGGTGCAGACCTCGTCGAGAAACCACCGGTCGTGGGTGACCACCACCAGCGCACCCCGGCGACGCTGCACCAGGTACGCGGCGAGCCAGGCCACCCCGGCCACGTCCAGATGGTTGGTCGGCTCGTCCAGGATCAGCAGCTCAGCCGGGCGGATCAGCAACGCGGCCAGGGCGATTCGGCGCCGCTCGCCGCCGGACATCGGCCCGACCGGCTGGTCCAGACCGAGGTGTGGCATGCCGAGACCGTCCAGGACGGTACGCACCCCGGCGTCGCCGGCCCACTCGTGCTCGGCCTCGAACCCCTCGGCCAGCCACGCGGTGCCGAGCACCACGTCCCGTACGGTGGCGTCACCGGCCAGGTCGAGCGTCTGGGGCAGCGCGGCGACCCGCAGGTCCCGGCGGTGGGTGACCCGCCCGGCGTCGGGTTCCTCGGCCTTGGTCAGCAGCCGCAGCAGGGTCGATTTGCCGGCACCGTTGAGACCGACGACGCCGATCCGGTCGCTGTCGTCCAGGCCGAGGGAGACTTCGGTGAGCAGCGGCCCGGCGGCGCCGTAGCCCTTGGACACCCGGTCCAGATTGACGATGTTCACCATCAGACCAGCCTGGCACCGGCGACGGCGCCGTGCGCCAGGTGCACGTCACGGCAGACCCCGGCGTCGTCGAGCGCGGCCGCGACGGTGCCCGCGACCGCCGCGTCCGCCGCCAGGAAGACACAGGTCGGGCCGGATCCGGAGACCAGACCGGCCAACGCCCCGGCGGCCACCCCGGTGTCCAGCACCTGCTTGATCGCCGGACGCATGGACAGCGCGGCCGGCTCGAGATCGTTGCCGAGCGCGCCGGCCAGCACCTGCGGATCCCGCTGGCGCAGCGCGGCCAGCAGCTCGTCGGCGGCGCCGACCGGCGGCGGCGCCGCACCGGCCGCCCGCAGCCGGTCCAGCTCGGCGTACACCTGGGGGGTGGACAGGCCGCCGTCGGCCACCGCGACGACCCAGTGCCAGGTGGTGGGTCGGGCCAGCACCGGGCTGATCGCCTCACCCCGGCCGGTGCCCAGCGCGGTGCCGCCGTGCAGCAGGAACGGCACGTCCGAGCCGAGGCCGGCGGCCAGCCCGGCCAGGTCGTCACGGGACAGCCCGGTCCCCCACAGTTCGTCGCAGGCGACCAGCGCGGCGGCGGCGTCCGCGCTGCCGCCGGCCAGGCCGGCGGCGAGCGGGATCTGCTTGCGCAGGTGCAGTCGGGCGTGCGCGGGGACCCGGGCGTGCGCGGCCAGCGCCCGGGCGGCGCGCAGCACCAGGTTGGAGTCGTCCAGTGCCAGCTCGCCGGTGCCCTCACCGTCCATGGTCAGGATCAGGGTGTCGGCCCGCCGGGCGGTCAGCTCGTCGTAGAGCGCGATCGCGTGGTAGACGGTGCTCACCTCGTGGTAGCCGTCGGGCCGGAGCGGGCCGACGGCCAACCGCAGGTTGATCTTGGCTGGCACCCGCACCTTGACCGAGTTGCGGGCGCCGCGACGGAAAACCTCGTCCTCGTCGCCCGGCCGCCACGCCTCGGTCACCGGGAAATACCCCGGCTGAGGTGGGCCGCGCGGGTACCTCTCGTCACGATCACGGCCGCCAGCCTACTCGGCCACCGTTTCGGCCAGCGGCGCCGCCGCAGCGATCGCCGCGAACTGGGCCACGGTCAACGCCTCGCCCCGCGCACCCGGGTCGACCCCGGCCGTGGCCAGCACCGCCGCCGCCCGGTCCGCGCCGCCGGCCCAGCCGGCCAGCGCCGCCCGCAGCGTTTTGCGGCGCTGCGCGAACGCGGCGTCCACCACGGCGAAGACCTGCCGCCGGAACCGGTCCACCGGCTGACCCGCCGGCACCGCCGGTGGCTCCCGCCGGGTGAACGCGACCAGCCCGGAGTCGACGTTGGGCACCGGCCAGAACACGCTCGGCGGGACCCGACCCGCGGTGCGGGCGGCGGCATACCAGGCCAGCTTCACCGACGGTACGCCGTACGTGCGCGAGCCCGGGCCGGCGACCAGCCGGTCGGCCACCTCCTTCTGCACCATCACCAGCCCCTGCCGCAGGCTGGGCAGCTCGGCGAGCAGGTGCAGCACCACCGGCACCGCCACGTTGTACGGCAGGTTGGCCACCAGCGCGGTCGGCTCCGGCCCGCCGAGCCCGGCGGCGGTGATCCGCAGCGCGTCGGCGGTGTGCACGGTCAACCGGGCGAGGTCACCGCCGCAGCCGGCGACGGTCGGCGGCAGCGCCCCGGCCAGCACCGGATCGATCTCCACCGCGTGCAGGTGGCGTACCTGGTCGAGCAGGCCCAGGGTCAACGAGCCGAGCCCGGGGCCGACCTCCAGCACCACCGAATCGGCCGGCAGGTCGGCGGCGGACACGATCCGCCGGACCGTGTTCGGGTCGTGCACGAAGTTCTGCCCGAGCCGTTTGGTGGGCGCCACCGCCAGCCGGCCGGCCAGCTCCCGGATCTGCGCCGGGCCGAGCAGCTCGGTCACCGACTCACCACGGCCCGAACACCCGGTCACCGGTGGCCGAGATCGCGGCGCACAGCTCGGCCAGGTCGGTGCCGGTGACGTCGGCCAGCAGCCGGACGGTGTGCGGGATCAGATAGGAGGCGTTCGGCCGGCCCCGGTGCGGCATCGGCGTCAGGTACGGCGCGTCGGTCTCCACCAGCATCTGCTCGACCGGTGTGACGGCGGCCGCGGCGCGCAGCGCGGCGGCGTTGCCGAAGGTGACCGTACCGGCGAAGCTGAGCACGAAGCCGCGCCGCACGCAGTCGGCGGCGAAATCCGCGTCGCCGGAGAAGCAGTGCATCACCACGGTCTGCGGGGCGCCTTCGGAGTCGAGCACCCGCAGCACGTCGGCGTGCGCGTCGCGGTCGTGGATCACCAGCGGCTTGCCGTACCGCTTGGCGATCGCGATGTGCGCCCGGAAGCTGGCCTGCTGCGCGGCGAGGCCGTCCGGCCCGGTCCGGAAGTGGTCCAGCCCGGTCTCGCCGATGCCGCGCACCCGGTCGGCGGCGGCCAACGCCTCGACCTCGCGCAGCGCCTCGTCCAGGTCGGTCAGTCGGGGTGCCTCGTTGGGGTGCAGGGCGACCGTGGCGACCACCGCCGGGGTGCCGGCCGCCAGCTCGGCGCCCCAGCGCGACGACTCCAGGTCGACACCGACCTGGACCAGCCGGTCGACACCGACCGCTCCGGCCTGGGCGATCAGGGTGGCCACCGGGTCGCCGGTGTCCCGGCCGGGCACCGCCGGTTCGGCGACGGTCAGGTCCAGGTGGGTGTGGCTGTCGATCACCGGTACGGGCAGCGGGTCGGGTGGCGGTGGGAACTCCCCGGCCCGGCGGGCGGCCCGTTGCCGGCGGGTCTCGGCTGGCTGCGTCATCATCGGACAGCATCACACGCCCCGCTCCGGCCGGTTCACCGGCCCACCCGGGCGGCACCGTCAATGGACATCCGCCGGCAACCGCGCGTTCACCCGAAGCGGTGACCCGGCAACTACCGTCGGCGACGTGACTCTGAGCTCTGCGCGTGGCGGCGTCGCCGATGCCCCGGCCGGTCTGCACGTCCGCTTCGAGGGTGCGGTCTACCCGGCTGAGGAGATCGCCCGGGGCGCCGCGTACCGGCTGGTCAGCCTGGACCCGGTGGCCGGCTTCCAGCGCGACGGCCGGGGCCGCTGGTTCCGCCACGTGCACGCCAGCGAGGTCGGCCCGGTGCCCGGCGCGGGTATCTCCGGTGCCGGCGCGGGTGCCTCCGGCACCGACGCGGGTGCCTCCGGCGCCGACGCAGTGGGCGAGGACCGCGCCGACGACCCGGGCGACAGCCCGCTGATGGCCCCGTTGACCCGGGCCGCCAACTGGGCGGACATGCACCAGCTGAGTCAGACGCCGACGGCCGCCGACCATCCGGCGATCACCGTGGTCCGGCGTACCGCGACGGTCCGGCGCGGCACCCGGATGATGAAGGTCCTGTCCGGCCGACAGGTGGCCGGCTTCCTGCGTGGCTGGTCACCGGCCGGTTTCTGCTACCGGGAGTACGACATCGCGCACCTGCGTACTCCGGCCGACCTGGCCCTGCTGCGCACCGACGACGGAGGCGGGCGGGACAGCCTGGAGGTGGCGTACGCGCTGCGCTGGCGGGCCATCGGCGCCGACGACTACGAGATCCCGGCCGGGCCGGCGTACCAGGGGCTGGTGGCCATGCCGCCACGGGACCGGATCGGCCCGCCGGTGCTCGGCACCGGGTTCACCCCGAGCGAGCGTCACCTGATCCCCGAGTTCGTCACCGCCGGCTGCACCGACCTGCCGATGCCGGCCAACGCCGCCCTGCTGGCGTACACCCCGGACGGCGCGGAGGTGGTGCTGTACACGTACCAGCCGGAGCAGCGCGGCTGGATCCGGATGGCCGGACCGCAGCGACGGCACCTGCTCGACGGCATCCCCGACGTCCCGTCCGACCAGGAGTACCTGCGCACCGGCGACCTGCCGCAGTCGACCCAGCTGGTCGGCACCCACGACGGCCAGACGTACGAGGCGGTCGCCGACCCGCCGCACGAGTTCCGGGTGCTGGCGATGACCCGAGCCGCCCGCTACCCGGTCGACTCGCTGGCCCGCCGGGTGCGGCTCGCCACCTGGCGCGACGCCCGCTGCCAGGTGCTGCGGCAGGACTCCGGGTGGAGCCGGCTGCGGCTGTGCCGGCCCACCCCGGAGGCGGTCGCGTCGCTCGGCGCGCAGTGCTACGAACGCGGCGTGTACGAGGTGTGGGCACCGAGCGTGGAGATCTCCGACGAGGGACCGACCGACCTGCCGTACCAGCTGTGAACCAGCCGGGCCAGAGGTGCACCAGCGGGAGCGCCGCGCTCACCCGGCGGCCAGGTGGGTCAGCTCGATGGCGAATTGACATCCTCGCCGCCCTAAACGGCGGCGATTCCAGCCACGCTGTGCGTGTCACGCGCAGTGTTCTGGTGGGTTACCGTTTCACCGCGCGGTGCCGGGACAAGTCTCGGTCCTACCCGCGCTCCACGGTCGTTGAAGTCCGCC